>Ga0209511_1000033_pt1 | contig 260657 bp, 202 predicted proteins | sample SSSSmetaG_FD_184141 | JGI IMG/M metagenome (GOLD analysis project Ga0209511, IMG submission 184141) | Glacier valley bacterial and archeal communities from Borup Fiord, Nunavut, Canada, to study Microbial Dark Matter (Phase II) - ​SSSS... | ecosystem: Environmental > Aquatic > Freshwater > Ice...
ATAGAGAAAACTGATATTCAACGAGCTAGCAAAGTTCGATCCACAAAAGGATTATTGACATTCGTGTGTGGTAGAATAGCTGCTGCTTTTATTTATTTAATTTTTTAATTCAACTCTTAATTCGCATGTATAGTTTATAGTCGATAGTTCATAGTTTATAGTCAATAGTTTATTGCATTTCAGACTGGGAATATTTGTCTAAAAATCAAATGAAACAATAAAGCTATTAATTATAGGAGACGAAACTATCAAAAAATAGGAGACGAAACTATCAAAAAATAGGAGACGAAACTATCAAAAAATAGGAGACGAAACTATTAAAAAATAGGAGACGAAACTAATATAATTCTTCGTTTCCCGATAGCTTCGATAGCTATCGGGGGGATAACGGATCGGGGTTGTTTTTGTTTCATACGAGTGGGTAGTTTTAAGATGCTTTTAGCTGATACAATGTATTTTAAAGACAAGGTTCGTCAAGTATATTCTATTTATTGCCTAATACTATATGCTACTTAACTATTCTATTAAAAATTAAAACACAACAACAACAACAACAACAACAACAACTCAATTATAAAAAAATGGATTTTACAGAAGAAAGAGCCGAAGCGTGGCGCGTGGAGTTGCGCAACGCGATGAAAGCAAAAGAACGCACTGCGATTCCCCGGGTACAAATGCCTGAACTGGATCCTGAATACCGCAGTCACAGCAGATTAGAAGAAGTAAACCTGGGACTTACACCCGAACAAGCCATGATGGAAGCCCGCAGGTGTCTGGATTGTACCAATCCAACCTGTATGCAGGGATGTCCGGTAGAAATATATATTCCCAAATTTATCAAAAATATAGAACGTGGCGAATTTCTTGAAGCAGCCAAAACGCTGAAAGAAACTTCGGCTCTACCCGCTGTTTGCGGACGCGTTTGTCCACAGGAAAGACAGTGTGAAGCTCAATGCATTCACCTGAAAATGAATAAAGAAGCGGTGGCTATTGGTCATCTGGAACGTTTTGCTGCCGATTACGAACGCGAAAGCGGAAATATTTCGGTTCCGGTTGTAGCTCCATCCAATGGTATAAAGATAGCAGGTGTTGGTTCGGGTCCCGCCGGACTGGCATTTGCAGGAGATATGGCTAAGCTGGGTTATGATGTGACTGTATTCGAAGCTTTACATGAAATAGGTGGTGTGCTAAAATATGGTATCCCCGAATTCCGTTTACCGAACAGTGTAGTAGATGTGGAAATCCAGAGTTTGAAAGCTATGGGTGTGCATTTTGTCAACAATTGTGTGGTGGGTAAAACCATTAGCATCGCCGATATGGAAGCCGAAGGTTTCCTGGGCATTTTCGTAGCCAGTGGAGCGGGTTTGCCCCGTTTTATGAATATTAAAGGTGAAAACCTGGTGGGGATTATGTCTTCCAATGAATACCTGACTCGCGTAAACCTGATGGACGCTGCGAATCCCGAATCTGATACGCCTGTGTTTATGGGTAAAAAAGTAGCCGTAATTGGCGGGGGAAATACCGCGTTGGATTCAGTTCGTACGGCGCGCCGTTTGGGTGCCGAACGTGCTATCATCGTATATCGTCGTTCGGAAGCAGAAATGCCTGCACGCCTGGAAGAAGTAAAACATGCCAAAGAAGAAGGCATTGAATTTATGACTTTACATAATCCTATTGAATATATTGGCAGCGAAACCGGACGCGTAACGCATATGTTACTTCAGGCTATGGAACTGGGTGCCCCGGATGCATCGGGGCGTCGGTCACCGGTAGAAATCCCCGGTAAAACAGTACTCGTGGAAGTAGATGAAGTGGTGGTCAGTGTCGGCGTTTCTCCAAATCCGCTAATCCCACAGTCGGTGAAAGAACTGGAAGTAACTAAATGGGGAACAGTAGTTGTTGACAATGATACTATGCAATCGGCAGTGCCAATAATTTTTGCCGGAGGTGATATCGTTCGCGGTGGTGCCACAGTTATTCTCGCTATGGGTGATGGACGAAGGGCTGCTAAAGCAATGGATGAGTGGATAAAGAGTAAGTAGTTTATAGTTTATAGTCAATAGTTTATAGTCAATAGTTTATAGTCAATAGTTTATAGTCAATAGTTTATAGTCGATAGTTTATAGTCAATAGATTATAGTTCATTATAATAAAATGCGTGTCCCGGTTAATTCGGAATACGCATTTTTTCTGATATTTAATCAGGTATATTCGACTCTATTCTATAGTTTCGTTTTTCGATAGTTGCAGGTATTACCTATTCTATGTGATTTTACCAAAAAAAGTTTGTGGGGATATATGTTCGCCACATAAAAAAATAGAAATGAGTCATTCACCAAAGTAAAAAGACATATTCCTATTTCTAAAAAATTACTTTTGAAGCCAACTATGCGCCCAAAGAACGCAGCGCTTCGAAAACCAGGATGGCCGGCCATACTAAGGCTTTCAGGAATCCGAGTACGCCCAACCAAAAGGAGGTGGCTTGTGAAATGAAATAAATAGCAGCACCAATGAGGCCTAATCCGTAAACCGCACCCTGAGAGGCAGCTGTCTGATTTCGGTTGCTTGAGCAAGAAATATTCTCTTGATTCATAAGGGATTTGTTTTAGTAATTATGACTACATAGTTTTTTCCATATACTTTTGCACATTTGGGACAGGTAGTGTACCACATATACCATTTCTCAATTTTTAGTCCTTTTTCTTTAGCCTTGATTTCGAAATCTGCACACCATTTACCTGTTTCATTGAATTTTCCTTCGTATACGCGGCTGTAAAAAGAGCCACTGAGTTGAACGTTATTAGCCCCTTGAATTTCTTTGTCCACAGCCAGGTAAATGTCCATGTTCCATTTAGAGCTATGATCAGAAAGACCCAATGAATCCGGGATTTGAGCACCCGCTTTTTCGGTGAGTACATTTAGTCTTTTCATAACCTGACCGAAATTCAGCGGCATATAAAACAGCGTACATACTTTGTCCTTAATAAATCTTTTTTTGTCCCAGGTAAAAACTTTATCGTCCCATGGTTCAGGATCGAAAGGAGGACAACAACCAGTACTTTGTGTCTCGGGTTTCATTTTCGTTGGTTTTTCACAGAGGTTCATGTTATAGAAATATCGATACAAATTTAAATGATATTTTTGAAAAATAGATTAATAAAGGGTTAAAAATGAAGTCTTTCTTTTTATTTTTAAAAAGTGTGATACAATAAAAAGATAGTTGTATAAATGATGGAACAAATAACTGTTATACACAGAGAAGAGACGCAGTACCTGCGTCTCTTCTCTGTGTAAATACTGAATATTTTTGAATTTATTTGTACATCCTGTCACGTACAACTTTTACTTCTTCCGAAGTAATGTAGTCTTCATAATCCATTTGTTTGTCTATAATACCGTGTGGTGTCAGTTCTATAATCCGGTTACATACGGTTTGAATAAATTCACGGTCATGTGAAGCCATTAGCACATTGCCTTTGAAGTTGACCAGTGTATTGTTGAAAGCCTGAATTGATTCCAAGTCCAGGTGATTAGCCGGAGAATCAAGAATCATTACATTGGCATTACGAAGCATCATGCGCGAAATCATACAACGCATTTTTTCGCCTCCTGAGAGTACATCTGCTTTTTTGTAAATTTCTTCACCGGAGAATAACATTTTACCCAGATATCCACGGATAAAGCCTTCGGTGGTATCGGTAGAGAATTGTCCGAGCCAGTCCACCAGGTTTAGGTCGGTGTTGAAAAACTCCGAGTTGTCCATGGGCAGGTAAGCGTTGGTAATGGTAATGCCCCAGTTGAACGCACCTTCGTGGACCTTGTCGTGTCCGTATATAATTTCGAAGAAGGCAGTCATGGCGCGGGGGTCACGCGAAAGAAAGATGATTTTGTCATCCTTTTCTACGTTGAAGTTTACATCGCGGAAAAGCACTGTTCCGTCGGCTGCTGTTTTGCCCAGTCCGCCAATTTCCAAAACCATGTTGCCTGGTTCACGTTCGGGAGTGAAAATAATTCCCGGATATTTGCGTGTAGATGGCTGAATATCTTCCACCGTAAGTTTTTCCAACATTTTCTTACGGCTGGTTGCTTGTTTCGATTTGGATACATTGGCAGAGAAACGGCGGATAAATTCTTCCAGTTCCTTGCGTTTTTCATCCGACTTTTTGTTTTGGTTTTGTTGCTGACGGAGTGCCAACTGGCTGGATTCGTACCAGAAAGTATAGTTGCCCGAAAAAAGTTGTACTTTTCCGAAGTCTATATCCACTGTATGTGTACTCACAGCGTCCAGAAAGTGGCGGTCATGCGATACAACGAGTACGGTGTTATCGTAATTGGCCAAATAGTTTTCGAGCCACATCACGGTATCCACGTCGAGGTCATTCGTCGGTTCATCGAGTAGCAGGTTATCGGGTTTTCCGAAGAGTGCCCGGGCCAAAAGAACCCGAACCTTTTCCATACCGCTGAGTTCTTTCATTTGTTGATAATGAAATTCTTCTTTGATACCCAATCCGCTTAATAAAGAGGCAGCGTCACTTTCAGCATTCCAACCGTTCATTTCGGCAAACTTTTCTTCCAGTTCGGAAGCGCGGATCCCGTCGGCATCCGAAAAATCTTCTTTGAGGTAAATGGCGTCTTTTTCCGCTTTTGCTTTCCAAAGTATATCATGTCCCATCATGACGGTGTCGATAACCGTACACTCATCGAACTCAAAGTGATCTTGTTTTAATACAGAGAGGCGTTCACCGGGACCGAATAGTATGGTGCCGCGAGTTTGATCGAGGTCACCGCTTAGCATACGGATTAAGGTGGATTTTCCGGCACCATTGGCACCGATAATTCCGTAGCAGTTTCCGGCTGTGAATTTCAGGTTTACATCGGAGAATAAAACGCGTTTGCCAAATTGTATGGCGAGATTGGATACTGTAATCATTTTTTTATATAAGTGCTGTAAGAGCTGTGAAAGAAATAATGGGAAAATGGCAATAAAAGGAAAAAAAGCAACAAAGGAAAAATAATAAAGGAAAAATAAAGAAATATAGGGATTTTTGTTTTTTCTGGCTAAAAAACTTCGTACTATAGCTTAAAAAACTTTTACTCCATTCAGTTCTTGCTTTGTTTCTGTAACATTATTAAAACCAAGAATAGAACCGATCTGTTTTGGAGACCTGTTCTATATCTTGTAATTTGTTCCGTTGATGCCGGTTTGAAGCCTCTCAGTCTATGATTCCCAAAATGCGTGCTGCCTTGGAAATTTTTTCAATAGATTCGTCAATTTGGTCAAAAGTATGTGTTGCCATCAATGAGTATCTGAGTAACGAGTCTTCGGAGCGTACTGCCGGTGAAACAACCGGATTTACAAATACACCATCATCCATGAGCATGCGAGTGAGTTTGAATGTTTTTGTATTGTCGCGAACGTAGAGTGGAATAATTGGTGTTTCGGTAGGTCCGATTTCGAATCCGTTTTTCAGGAATCCTGCTTTTGCCCGTTTGGTATTTGCCCACAAAGAATCTTTTCTCCATGTTTCAGCAGCCATTACATCCAGGGCAGCCAATACACAGCCGGTAGAGGCAGGCGTAATGGAAGCACTAAAGATTAGTGTGCGTGAATTATGTTTCAGGTAATTGATTATGTTTTCGTCGGCAGCAATAAATCCTCCAATGGTTCCAAGCGATTTGCTGAAAGTACCCATTATCAGGTCCACATCGTCTGAAACACCGAAATGTTCACAAATACCTGCTCCTGTAGCTCCGAATACACCCAGCGAGTGAGCTTCGTCCACCATAATGGAAGCATTGTATTTTTTGGATAGTTCAACCATTTCTGGTAATCTGGCCACATCCCCTTCCATGCTGAATACTCCATCGGTTATAATAACCTTTAGTTTATCGGGTTCGCATCTCTTGAGTAATTTTTCCAGGGCATCCATATCGTTGTGACGATATTTCAGTTGTTTGGAAAATGACAACCTTTTGCCTTCTATAATGGAAGCATGGTCGAATTCGTCGAATATCAGGTAGTCTTCACGACCGGTCATACAAGGCACAACACCTGAATTTACAGTAAAACCGGTGGCATAAACCAAAGCCGATTCTTTATGAACCAGTTTAGCGAGTCTCTCTTCCAGTTCAATATGTATGTCCAATGTTCCGTTCAAAAAACGGGATCCTGCACAACCTGTTCCATATTTTTCTACTGCTTTGATAGCGCCCTCTTTGAGTAGCGGGTGATTGGTCAACCCTAAATAGCTGTTTGAGCCAAACATTAATACTGGTTTTCCACCAATTTGTACTATGGTATCCTGATCGGATTCAATAGGACGGAAATAAGGGTAAACTCCCATAGCTTTAGCTTTTTGGGGTGCATCAAAAAGTCCCAATACATCACTTAGTTGACTCATAATAAAGTATGTGTTTAATAATAAAAACGGCTGCAAAGATACGCTTTTTTTATGAAAAAATGTAATAATTTTGATTTCTAAGGTATATTTGTCTACATTTGTAGGTCCAAATTTATCCATAAAATACACGTGAGTAAACAATTAGATTATCTTTTATTGCCCGTCTTAGCAGCTAAATCGGAAGCCGAATGGAAGCGTTTTCTTGCCAAAAACAAGAAAAAACTGCCAGGAATGGATTTGCAGGTGCATGCGCTACACGATAAAATATCGGAACGAACAGACTGCCTGAAGTGTGCCAATTGTTGCAGGACATTAGGACCCCTCATTACCGATAAAGATGTGGAACGTATAGCAAAGGCTCTCCGGATAAAAACAGCGGATGTAGTTGATAGATACCTGCGTGTGGACGAAGATGGAGATAAAGTATTTCGGTCGATGCCCTGTACTTTTTTAGGAGACGATAATTATTGCTCCATTTACGAATCACGCCCAAAGGCTTGCCGTGAGTATCCACACACTGACCGAAAACGTTTTTATCAACTTTTTAATCTGTCCATCAAAAATGCTTACACCTGTCCTATAGTATTTGAAGTACTGGAGGATCTAACCAAATAAACTGACTCTTTTTAAGTGAAAAATATTATTCCGCAAAAAGTATGTATTAATCCCCCTTTATTTTCCGACGAAAATAGTTTTTTTTAGAACTCCATTTTTCTGAAATGAATATTGTACGGTAAAAAGAATACTTAAAGATATACTCAAAACAGTGGAAGCTAAAATGGCTATCATGATAGCAATTTGGTACTTAATGGCCACCAGGGGAACCGAGCCACCCAGTATTTGTCCTGTCATCATACCGGGAAGCGATACAATACCCATGGTTGCCATGGTAGCAATAGTAGGGTTTAGTGCTGCTACAAAACTTTTTTTAGCGAAATGCAGCAAGGCCTCTTGTTTCGTAGCTCCCAAAGCCAGTTTATAAAAATAGAGTTGCTCATCTCTGCGCAATGATTTGTAAAAGTCGCCAATTCCTATCACATTAGCCCGTAATGAATTACCTAAAATCATTCCACCAATGGCAATCATATATTTGGCATCGAGAATAAAATCGAGATTCACAATAAAAAAATTGAAGTAAATCACGACTAAAAAATTGGCAATTATAAATGAGAGTATAACCGGCAGTGCAAAATGGGTGGTTTTAAGACCTGAATTTTTTATGACTGAAAATGCGGCTACAGTTATCATCATTAAAAACCAGATCAAATTCAATATCCAGTTATTATACCTAAAAAGGTATTCCAGAAAAAAGCCAATGAGTACGAGTTGAACTGCCATTCGCAAAGTTGAAACAAGCAAATTCTTAGTGAGTCCAAGTTTGAAATACCAAACCATAAAAATGGGCACGAGCAATAAAACGGCACACATAAACATCGAAAAAGCTGATAGATCCATAGCTCCGTTCATGGTTATTGTAATTTTAGAGTTTTTATTTCCACGCCTGATGGCAAATAATTGTCGTGAGATATTGAAAGAACGGTATAGTCAGGATTTAGCATAAAGAAATCGAGTACTTTGAGTTTTAAAGATTTGTCGAGTGCAGAAGTGATCTCGTCAAGAAAGAAAATATTTCGTTTCAATAATAGTGCGTTAATAATGGCAATCCGTTGTTTCTCACCACCCGAAAGTTCTTCAAGGTCTTTCTCCAGTATGTTTTCGGGTAATTCAAAGTGTTCGAAGAATTCTTTTATGTCGGTTTTGGAAGTGCTTTTTTGTTGGATATTGGCCTTCAGAGATAAAGTTTCATCGAAAAAAGCCTGCACTTTACCCGTTCCAATATTCAGGTCCTGACTCACATAGGCCACTTGCCTGCGCAATTCCCAAACAGTTGTATCTGTCAGGGGGCTTTCATTGAAATAAATATTTCCGCTGTCGGGCTTTTCAAATCCCAAAAGCAAACGAAACAAAGTGGTTTTTCCAATACCCGATCGACCGGTAATGTTTACTTTGTCGCCTCGTGAAATTTCGAACGAGAAATTTTGTAAAACAAAATCTTCAGAAAATTTCTTGGATATATTTTGAATTTCAAACATAAAAAAATATCAATCTGGTTGTGTTGAACTATTTCCCAATTTTTTCTAAGTCGCTCCAAAATTCAGGGTACGATTTGCTGACAACCTGTGGGTGCTCAATGATAATTGGAGTTACCAGGGCAGCCGGAGCAAAAGCCATGGCCATGCGGTGGTCGTCGTAGGTAGCTATGCTGATGGTTGCATCCGGTTTACAGTGTTCACCTTCCCAAGCTAACATACCTTCACCCGGTTCCGTTAGGACAAAGCCAAGTTTATGCAACTCATTTATTAAAGCGGCAATGCGGTCGGTTTCTTTAATTTTCAGGCTGTGTAATCCGCTGAATGAAAAAGGAATATTTTTTAAACAACAGGTTACGGCAAAAGTCTGAGCCAGATCGGGCTGATTGGAAAAATCATACTCCATTTTTTGTGCGATAGTTGCAGTCGGTGTGAGCAAAACACCTTCGGATGTATAGTTGCTTTTTACACCCAGCTGGGCGAAAAGTTCCGCAGTCTTGCTATCGCCCTGATAACTCAGTGAGCGCAGCCCGGTCAGAAAAACCTCACCTTTACCAACCAACGAAAGTACTTCATACCAGTAGGATGCCGCCGACCAGTCCGATTCTACCTTGTAAGGGATAGGTTTGTATGGTTCAGGACTGATAGTGATTATATTGTTTTTGAAAAAGACTAAAGATCCGTAATCGCGCATCATTTCCAGTGTCATATTTATGTATGGAACGGAAATTACATTTCCTTCGAGAATGATTTTTAAGCCTTTCTGCATATAAGGTGCTATCATCATCAAGGCTGAAATATACTGACTGCTTACTTCGCCGTTCAGACGAATTTCACCTCCGGTAAGTGCACTTCCAAAAATGCGCAAAGGAGGAAAACCTTCTTTCTCAACATATTCGATGCGTGCTCCCAGAGCGTTGAGCGCATCTACCAAAATTTTAATAGGTCGTTGCTTCATTCGTTCGCTGCCGGTAATGACCCATTCGCCCATCGTTTTAGATAAAAAAGCGGTCAGGAAACGCATAGCTGTACCGGCGGCACCAATATCGAAGGTAGTATCGTTAGAATCGAGTGCTTTTACCAGTACGCGCGTATCATCGCAATCCGACAGATTTTGAATCTCGTCATCGCTGTATGACAGTGCATTCAAAATTAATACCCGATTACTTATGCTTTTTGAAGCCGGTAAGTCAATGCGTACATTAATTTGATCAGCATCAATGTGCAATATTTTTTTGTCTGATTCCATTTGTTCTGTATTATTTGTTCCGGATTTGTAAGGTTCGTAGAGTTCGAAAAGTTTGAATAGTCTCAAATAGCAGAATCTTCACTTCATTCCGATTTAAAAAGTCTGATATCTATAAAAACGGATGAAGAATTTGGCAGGAAAACAGCATTCTCAATATCAGCTATTTTCCGAAAGTTCTCACTCAAACCACTAACCGTTAAACTTAGAAACCACTAAACTCTTTTCCTACAACGCCAATTTATAAATTTCGGTTACATCTTTTTCCGTTAACTTAACGAAACTACCCAACTTGCGAGTCCCCAGGTTGAGAGTTTTTACCAATGTAGCAATATCACCTTCTTTTGCACCAAGTTCGCTGAACCGGATGGGCATTCCTATTGACACAAAGAATTGTTCCATTTTCTCAATTCCCCGGCGTGCAGTATTTTCGGGCTGTTGAAAATCCATTTCGCAGCCCCACACGCGTACTGCAAACTGAGCAAAGCGCATTATATCGTGGTGCATCACGTATTTCATCCAGGCTGGAAACATCACTGCTAGTCCGGCTCCGTGAGCCACATCGTAAAGTGCCGAGAGTTCATGTTCCATTTGATGCGATGACCAGTCTTGTTGACGACCGACACCGCAAATATCGTTGTGCGCAACCATACCTGCCCACATAATGTTAGCGCGTGCATCGTAATCGGCCGGATTGGCCAGTGCTTTGGGAGCCTCTTTGATGATAGTCAATAGAATGCCCTCACAAAGCCTGTCGGTAATTTCTACGTTGGTAGTATTGGTGAAGTATCGTTCCATGACGTGTGCCATCATATCGGTAGCACCGCTGGCTGTTTGGTAAGCCGGTAATGTGCAGGTGAGTTCTGGATTCAGTATGGAGAATGCGGGACGTAAAGCATCGCCACCGGCAGCACGTTTCAACATCCCGTCTTCATTGGTAATCACCGAGCCCCCGGATCCTTCGCTACCGGCAGCCGAAATGGTGAGGATGGTTCCCACGGGTAATGCTTTTTCCACAGCTTTTCCTTTGTAAAAATCCCAAAAATCGCCTTCGTACAAAGTTCCTAATGCAATGGCTTTCGAAGAATCGATGGTGCTGCCACCGCCAACTGCCAGGATGAAATCAATGTTTTCGCGTTTGCAAATTTTTATGCCTTCATATACTAATCCGCTTCGTGGATTGGGTAATACACCACCCAATTCCGAAAATTCAATATTTTCTGCTGAAAGTGAGGCTTTCACCCTTTCGAGCAAACCGCTTTTAACGACCGATCCGCCTCCAAAATGAATTAATACCTTCGATCCTCCAAAACGTTTGACCAGTTTTCCTGCTTCGTTTTCACTTTCTTTTCCGAATGCGAAATAAGTGGGACTATAGAAATTAAAATTGTTCATGTCTTAAGTTTTAAATTTTAAGCTACCTGAGTTTAAAAGAATACTTTGTTTCCACTTGTAATAAGTGGAGACAAAGTATTCTTTTAATTTTGCGTAGTAAATATTAAAATGATGTTTTCTTCTTTAAATTTTCAAATTACCCAATCTTTCAATCAGTTCATTTGCTAATTCTGTTTTGATTTTTATGTGGTTGATAACCTCCAGTACAAATGGATTGTTTTCGAAACTCCCACGAACTGATTCGAAGTCCAGATGTTTTTGTTCTTCATTTCCATCTACACCAAAACCTGTTTTTGCATTTAAGCTAAATTCTTTTTTTGCATCTTCGTAAATCAGTTGATCTAATTTAACCAACGAATTTTTCCAAAGTTCCACCATATTCACTATGTCATCGTAGTTTATTTGGTCTATCGTTTTACCCCAGTGATTTTCGAGCTTTTCTTTAGCCCAGGTCCATTCGTAGTTGTAATACTCCTGGTGCATGTTTTCAAATTGAGTTTGAATTTCAGCGAGGGTGATGGGCTCATTTTCAATTGTTTTCAGTAAATCAATCACTTCGTCTTTCGGTGCAATAAGCCCCGATAGGTCTATCCATTCGCCCAGTCCTTTTTCGGTGTCAGGTAAAAGTTGTTTTCGAACTTCTTCTATCGTTTTGAATTTAGTGCCTTTGAGCCTGTTTATAAGTGAATTGCCTAAAAATTTATAGATAGCTATGTTGTACAGGTCAATTCCTTTGACTAACGAAGAATGCCTGATACTACAATTTTGATATGAATAGACATCGGTAGTTTCACCTGAAATTTGCTGCAAACTCTTTAAAACTTCCACACCTTTCATCATTTTTCGGATGGTATACGGGCTGAGCAAGTTAAAGTTGATCGGGTCTAATTTATGGTTGTCCTTTCGGTTGTCACGTTTCGGCCATTTTTGAGCATCACGAATGGTACCCACGCTTCGAAGATTTATGGCCGGAACCAGATAACTTTCGGAAGCATTTTCTATCAGATAGGAAAATGGCAAATCCGATGTATCTGAATGTTTGGTATGGCGCCCCATGACCAGTGTGAACGCACCGATTTTAGCCGGCCACAACAAGTACGAATCGCTGGTAGTTTTGGCTCCACGTTCGGCTATGCCTTGATGGATAGGACCGAGTTTGTACATGTGGTTACTCTGGTTGGAACCGCTTCCAGCGTTCAGAAAGGAGAACATACCGGCAATAAGCAAGCTGGATTTATGATGCGAAACGGTATACGGACCGGCGAAAATGGCTGTTGCTTCGCCGTGCATTCCCTGGCAGTTTGAGAAAAAAAGCGAGTCGAGTGCCGAATAATGTTTTCCCATGATGCAGCCCTGACCCACAAAACATCGAGAAACCAGGGTGGAATCGGTAATGGAGACACCCGAACACAGAATAAAATCAGAACATTTTACGCCGGATCCAATGATAACCGGTGCTTGTTGGTTACTGTTTATTGTTCCGTTTTCGAGCAGCGAAGCACCTTCTATGCTTGCACAATCGCCGATGCGCACATTTTTAATACTGCCGCAATTAACTATACGCACATTTTTTCCAACTATGCCTTTATCCGATTTTTGTGCATTGGCGTATGCGTCAATTAGTTTTTGCAGGTTTTGAATCACTACCGGCCGGTGACGATATAAAGTTAAAATATAGGCCAATGGTGCTGAAAGTTGGTCGAAAATTGGAATTTCGCGGCCACCACCTTCGTTCATAACCGGAACTTGAACACCGTTACCAAATGAAGTAAAGCCATCCACTACCATTAAATTTACATTTTCGATGTATGAGCCTTCGCCCAGTATGTAGTTGGCTATATAATTATGTATTTTATCTATGTAAACATCGTTGCCCACAGTGGAATTGTGTAAGCAGCAGTTGTATACTCCGGCATGTTTTTTTAAACCACCGGCCAAATTAAAAATTTTGTTGAAAGTACCTAAAAAAACAGTCCCTGAAAAATGAACATTCGAAATAAATGCAGGTGAAAAATCATCTGCAACATTCACTTCTTTCCAATTTTCAGCCGAACAGCCGTAAACTGTTAATGTAGCAATTTCTTTTTCGCTAAGGTGGCGATAATTATTCATAAGGTTATTTTGTTGCATTTGTGTTTATTCATCGGTTTGGGTTTCCATATCCATATCTGTATATCGTTGGAACAAAAAGTCGTTATACGGGTAACGTTCAGTATGAATTGTTTTTATTTTTTCGTACATCAACTCTTTCAAATTGTCGATGTTTTGTTTTTCTTTGGCTGAAATAAAAATGCAATTGTCGTCCATTTTAGCCATCCATGTTTTTTTGAGTTCATCTAAACTAGCGTTTTCGCGTATTGCAGGTGCCAGGTCGTCTTCTTCTTTCGGAGTGTAAGTGAAGGCATCTATTTTGTTGAAAACTAAGATTGTTGGCTTTTTTGTTGGATCAATTTCGAGTAGGGTTTGGTTCACCACTTCCAATTGTTCTTCGAAATTTGCATGCGACACGTCCACTACATGTATAAGCATGTCTGCTTCGCGAACTTCGTCCAGTGTTGATTTAAAAGATTGCACCAGATGGGTGGGCAATTTACGGATAAATCCGACCGTATCTGAAAGTAAAAAAGGAAGATTCTCGATAACAACCTTTCGCACAGTGGTATCCAGGGTGGCGAATAGTTTGTTTTCAGCAAAAATATCCGACTTGCTGAGTAAGTTCATCAAGGTTGATTTGCCAACGTTCGTATATCCTACTAAAGCAACCCGAACCATTTTTCCGCGATTTTTGCGTTGCGTGGACATTTGTTGGTCGATGCTTTTCAGGTTCTCTTTGAGCAGGGAAATCTTGGTAAGGATAATGCGTCGGTCGGTTTCAATTTGAGTTTCACCCGGTCCGCGCATTCCTATACCACCTTGCTGGCGCTCCAGGTGAGTCCAGAGGCGGCTTAAGCGTGGTAACATGTATTGCAGCTGAGCCATTTCTACCTGGGTTTTAGCGCTGGCGGTCTGGGCTCTTTTGGCAAAAATGTCTAAAATAAGGCTGGTCCTGTCAAGAATTAATACATTTAATTCCTTTTCGATGTTGCGCAGTTGTTTGGGCGATAATTCATCGTCGAAAATAACTACCCCGATTTCGTGCTCATCGACAAAGGTTTTTATTTCAATGAGTTTCCCTGGTCCTACAAAGGTTTTCGGATTGGGATATTCCAGTCGTTGAAAAAATAGTTTTTCGGGTGTTGCTCCGGCTGTTTCAGCCAAAAAAGCCAGCTCATCGAGGTATTCGCGGGCTCTCTCTTCGTTTTGAGATTGGGTAATTAAGCCCACTAAAACGGCTTTTTCTTCGTATATTTCTGTTTGCATATTATTTTTATTTTTATAAAAAAAACCGTTTGGAAGTACCAAACGGTTTTGTATTTATCAGTAGATTAAATAAAACCGACCGTAGGTGATATCAATACTTATATTTTACTGGAGCCTGAAGTTTACCGGAACGGTGTATTTTACACGCACTGCTTTTCCTCTTTGTTTTCCGGGTGTCCATTTAGGCATGGATTTAATGACACGGATTGCTTCTTTATCCAGACTTGTATCAACGGCACGAACTACTTCGACATCGACAATTGAGCCATCTTTATTTACTACAAACTGGCAAATGACCCGTCCTTGAATACCGTTTTCCTGAGCAATGACAGGATATTTTACGTTAGTACTTAGAAATTTAAACAATTCGGCTTCGCCACCGGGGAAAGAAGGCATGGTTTCAACCACCTGAAAAATAACCTGTTCATCTTCTTCTATAACCTGAGTAGCTACCGGTGGAGCAATTACTTCCACTATTTTATTTTTATCGTCCTCTGTATTAATATCAATGGAAGTAGTTTTCACATCATTATCAACGACATTTAAAACCTCAACAACTTCGGGAGCCGGTGGGGGAGGTGGTGGAGGCGTTTGATCCTGTGTAGTTTGAATTACATCCAGTTCGTCTTCAACTAAAAATTCATTATCAGTTATTTCGTAAACAGTTACCTCTGATTTGGTCCATTCCAATCCAATATAGACAAGAGATAGGACCATAACGAAACCGATCAAAAGAAAAAACGTTTTTTTGTCTTCCAAAGAGGCTTTAGACGACTTTTTTATGTCCATAGCTGATTTTGTTTCTTTTTGTGATTTTCAGATGGGCAAATGTACTAATTTATTTTTAATGTTCTTTTAATAAAGTCGAAAAAAATATTATTTTTTGTAACTTTTTCTTTTTATGCCTGATCTCTTTCTTTTTTAGGTTGTAAAATATAATTTTTTTCATTTTCTACGTTTTAGTCTTGTAGAAATTTTATTTTCTTGATTTCAGTCCGTATAATTAGTGTATCTTTGGCTGTTTTTTTATTAAATAGAAAACAATATCTTTTTTTTATAGATTACCCTTGATTTCAAACAATTGCTTTAATGAGTAAAAGACTTTTCCTGATACTAATATTTGTAACGTCCGGTTTCCTCTGCTTTTCTCAGGCTGGTAGAGGTGTTTATCAGTTTTTAGACCTACCGGTTTCTTCCCGGTTGGCTGCCTTGGGGGGTACAAATGTGTCATTGCGCGACAATGATATAAATTTTGCTTTTCAAAATCCGGCATTATTAACTTCAGAAACACATAATGTGCTTGGCTTAAATATGGCCAATTATCTGGCTGATATTCAGTTCGGTTCGGTTGTATATGGACGGACATTCGGACGCAAGAATTTTTTGGCTTTCGGAATTCAATATGTGGACTATGGAACATTCAAAGAAACCAATGAATTGAATGAAATACTCGGAGAGTTTACGGCAAAAGATTTTGCCGTAAATTTAATGTATGCCCGCCCGTTGACTCAAAAGATATCGGTTGGAGCAACCCTTAAGCCTATTTATTCCGTTTATGAGCGCTACACCAGTTTTGGACTTGCCATGGACGCCGGTGTAAGCTACAAAGATTCTGCCCACCTTTTTTCGGCTGGTTTGGTCTTTAAAAATATAGGAACACAGTTGAAAGGATATTATTCCGATGAAGACGGTCAACATTTGGAGCCGCTACCTTTTGACATCCAACTGGGGATAACTCAAAAACTGTTACATGCCCCTTTACGTTTCTCGTTGACCCTGCATAATCTTCAACAGTGGAATTTGAACTATCAATCTACTAATCAACAAACAGAAACGCTTACGACTGATGTCAGCAAAACTAAAATTGGAAATGTTGATATGGCTTTCCGTCATAGTATTATTGGTATAGAATTTGTGCCAAGCAAAAATTTTTACCTGACGGCAGCCTACAATCACCGCAGACATCAGGAAATGAAAATGGCTGGCTTTAAAAGCGTGAGTGGTTTCTCGTTTGGAGGTGGCATTAAACTATATAAATTCCACGTTGGATTTGGCATGAGTCCATTCCAGGTGGGTAATTATTCCTATCAATTCTCTATCAGTACTTCGCTTAACGAGTTTAGATTGTAAGAAGACAAAAGACAAAAGACAAAAGAGCCAAGAGCCAAGATCAAAGATTCAAGATTCAAGAACCAAGAACCAAGAACCAAGACAAAAGATCAAAGATCAAAGACATAAGACAAAAGATACAAGTCCAGATAGTTATCGGGACAAGATGAAGATTTAAGAACCAGGACGAAAATTGCACTGCAATTGTAGAGTTGAAAAAGGCATCAGAAAAAGAAATGAAAAAAATAATAGTAGCTATCGATGGATATTCTTCTTGCGGGAAAAGTACGATTGCAAAGGAATTAGCCCGGGAGATGGACTATGTATACGTGGATACCGGTGCAATGTACCGAGCGGTATCGCTTTTTTGCATTAAAAACGGTTGGATGACTGAGAATGAAATCAATACTCAGGAATTAGAAAAACATCTCTCTGCTATTCGGATTGAATTTAAAACCGATGTGGATGGCAAAACTGAAACCTATTTGAACGGCCAAAATGTGGAACAGGAAATAAGAACACTGGATGTGGCTAACGGAGCCAGTCGTGTGAGCACTCTTGGCTTTGTGCGTCGCGAATTAGTGCGTCAACAGCAACTCATGGGTTTGCAAAAAGGAATAGTTATGGATGGTCGCGATATAGGTACGGTGGTTTTCCCACAAGCCGAATTGAAGATATTTCTGACAGCTTCGCCACATATCCGTGCTAAACGACGAATGGACGAGATGGCTTCCAAAGAAGAAGAAGTCGATTACGAAGAAGTTTTGGCTAATGTAAATGAACGGGATGAACGGGATGTAAACAGGTTGGAAAGTCCTCTTAAAAAGGCAGATGACGCTGTGGTTATAGATAATTCGACTCTGACCAGAGAAGAACAGCGAGATATCATCCGAACTTTGTTCTTTGCTAAAACGTTGTAAAGGCTAACCGGGTTCAAAGCCCTTACATTTACGACATGCCAAATATTGAAATAGATAAAAAATCGGGATTTTGTTTTGGAGTAGTTAATGCCATCACAAAGGCCGAAGAAGAATTAGCCAAAGGGCAAGCTCTTTATTGCTTAGGAGATATAGTCCACAACGGACAAGAAGTTGAACGCCTTACCCGCATGGGTTTGATAACCATTGATCATGAGCAGTTTGCGAAGCTTCATGATGTCAAAGTACTGTTGCGCGCTCACGGAGAGCCGCCCCGAACCTACGAAATTGCCAAAGAAAACAACCTTACGCTGATAGATGCTTCTTGCCCTGTAGTGCTCAAACTGCAATCGAGAATAAAAAAAGCATATGAAAGTTCACCTACACCCGACACACAGATTGTGATATACGGGGAGAAAGGTCATGCTGAAGTGAACGGTCTGGTAGGCCAAACCGATGAAAAAGCCATTGTTATTGAGAGCGAAGCTGATCTGTATCAGCTGGATTTTTCCAAAAACATTCGTTTGTTTTCTCAAACAACCAAATCGTTGGATGGCTTTAACCAGTTAGTAACAACAGTGTCAAAAAAGATAGAAAATAAGGCTGATTTTGAATATGTTGATACTATTTGCCGACAAGTAGCCAATAGAATTCCAAATATTACTACCTTTGCGCAACAAAATGATATTATTATTTTCGTGAGCGGCAAAAAAAGCTCGAACGGGAAAGTACTGTATGAACACAGTAAAAAGATGAATCCCAATACTTTCCTTATTTCCGAAGCCGAAGAAGTATTGAACTTAAAGCTCGATATGACCAAAAAAATAGGTATATGTGGAGCTACTTCCACACCGAGGTGGTTGATGGACGATGTGGCTACTTTGCTGAAAAAAATGGCCGAAAATAATTAGTATTAGAATTAAACACTTATTCCAATTTCTTAAGTTGCTATAATCTGTTGATAAAACGATATTTTAGAATAACATATATTTTTAGAAAAGATGAAATACGAAATTAAATGTATTGGTGTGTTGACATCCGGTGGTGATGCTCCGGGAATGAATGCTGCTATCCGTTCGGTAACCCGTGCCGCGATTTTTAACGGGATTCGTGTAAAAGCTATTTACAGAGGGTATAAGGGATTGGTTACTGACGAAATTGAAGAATTTCAAACGCAAAATGTAAGTAATATCATTCAACAGGGTGGTACCATACTAAAAACTGCCCGTTGTAACGAGTTTCGTACTCCCGAAGGCCGGAAATTGGCTTACGATAATATGAAAAAACAGGAAATTGATGCCCTGGTAGTTATTGGTGGTGATGGTACTTTTACCGGTGCACGTATTTTTGCTCAGGAATTTAATGTACCTATAGTAGGACTTCCAGGAACTATCGACAACGACCTTTTCGGAACCGATTCGACCATTGGATATGATACAGCTTTGAATACTATTATCGAAGCAGTAGATAAAATACGCGATACGGCTTCCTCGCACGACCGATTATTTTTTATTGAAGTAATGGGACGCGATGCCGGATTTTTGGCACTCAGCAGTGCACTTGCTTCGGGTGCTGAAGCGGCCATTATTCCTGAACGTGAAACTCAGGTGGACCAATTGGAAGAACTGATTAAGAACGGATTCAGAAAAACTAAAAACAGTAGTATTGTTATTGTCGCCGAAAGTGAAGTCACAGGTGGTGCTGCCGGTTTGGCAGAGCGTATGCACAGAGAACATCCGGAATATGATGTACGGGTTACTATACTTGGTCATATACAGCGTGGTGGTTCTCCTACAGCTTACGACCGCATACTTGCCAGCAGAATGGGAGTGGCGGCTATCGATGCCTTGATGGACGAACAACGTAGCATTATGATAGGAATAGTTAACGATGTAATAGTACATGTTCCTTTTACGAAAGCGATAAAAGATGACAAGCCTGTGAACGAACAACTTTTGAATGTGATTCAGATACTGTCTATCTAATATTTTGTTACATCTACGAGTTACAAGTGAAAAACTATGGGAAATTTTATGCTCAATCAGTTTTTACTGGTAACTCGTTTTTTTTTAGTAACTGATTATGGCCACAACTTCTATCCTTTTTGTTTGTCTGGGCAACATTTGCCGATCGCCAATGGCCGAAGGTATTTTTATTAAAATATTGGAAAGAGAAGGTCGTGTAAATGAATTTGTAATTGATTCGGCGGGTTTGTTGGATTACCATCAGGGTGAGTTACCCGATAGCAGGATGCGGTTTCATGCTGCAAAGCGAGGATACAATCTCACTCATCGCTCGCGCCCGGTAGTTAAAACTGACTTTAATCGTTTTGACTTGATTATAGGGATGGACGAGCAGAATATTCGTAGTTTAAAACAGCTTGCTCCTTCACAGATCCATGTGGACAAGATCAAACTAATGACCGATTATTGTCAACATTTTGTAGTTTCCTGTGTACCGGATCCCTATTATGAAGGTGATCCTGGCTTTGAACATGTGATTGATTTGCTCGAAGATGCCTGCGAAGGACTGTTTAGGAGTTTATAGTCGATAGTTTATAGTCGATAGTTTATAGTCCCGAAAAAACGGGATGTTCCGATAAAAATCGGAATGTCGAAATACTCCATCGCAAGCTTCATCTATAGTTTATAGTTGGTAGTTTCTATGGAACACTAAACCCGGAACGCTTTCTATTCGTTCCATATTTTCCATGCTGCCTTAGCTTGTCCTATCAACATTGTTTCTCCGTTCATGACCACAGCACCTTTTTCTTTCCCTTTTTTCATGAATAAGGTTTCTGCCGGATTGTATACCACGTCAAATAAAAGGTGTTTCCCGGTGATGAATTGGTAAGGTATATCCGGAGATTCGTCGACATGTGGGAAAGTACCAACCGGCGAAGCGTTCACAATGATGAGATAATCGTTGATGATTTTTTCTGAGAGTGTATCGTATGTCAACATGCCTGGTTTTGCAGTACGCGAGACGAAAGTTGTTTCGATTCCCATTTTTCGTAAGGTATAATCGATAGCTTTGGATGCGCCACCAGTGCCCAGAATAAGTGCCTTACGATGAATAGGCTGTATAAACGGTTCAATGGCCTCTCCGAAACCGATGGCATCAGAATTATATCCTTTGAGTTTTAATTCCCCATTGGCGCGTATAAACCGGATGACGTTTACAGCGCCTATCTGTGCTGCTGTTTCGTCGAGTTCGTCCAGAAATTCGATGATTTTTTCTTTGTAGGGTATGGTTACGTTCAGTCCGTTCAAGTCGTTGTCCTCTTTCAGAGCCATAAAAGCAGATAAACTTTCGAGTTCAAATAAATCGTACCGTGCTTCGATACCTTCTTTATCGAACTTTTCAGTAAAATAGCGCTTAGAAAATGAGTGCCCAAGCGGGAATCCAATTAACCCAAACTGTCTCATTTTTTGGATTTCTTTAATAAGTACTTAATCAAAAAGTAAAGGATTACCAGCCCAAGTATAGCCAGGACGATGACACTCAGTTCTTTATTGTATTTGTCGATCAGGTCGGCCTGACCGTGTGCGATATAACCAAGAAGAGCTAAAAGTGAGTTCCAAACGACAGCACCCAGGGTAGTGTACATAGTGAAACTGAAAAAATTCATTTTGGCTAAACCGGCCGGGATGGAGATAAGTTGTCGGATGCCGGGTATAAGTCTGCCGACAAATGTGGATGATTTACCGTGGTCGTTGAAGTAGGTCTCGGCTTTAATAATTTTTTCACTGCTCAGCAGGCAAAGATGTCCCAGTTTGCTGTCGGCAAATTTGTACAGGATAGGTCGCCCTAGCCATACAGCCAAACCGTAATTAATGTATGCTCCAATCAGAGCTCCCAGGGTTCCGAAGAGGATGACCAAAAAGATATTTAGATGACTGTCGGGTTTGCTGGCAATATAGGCTGCGGGTGGTATAACTACTTCGGAAGGAAAAGGAATAAAGGAGCTTTCAACTGTCATCAACGCTGTGATGCTGTAATAATTCATGTTGCTTTCGTACCATTTTTCCACTTTTTGAACTATGGAAAGGGTGTCGGAATTTTCAACTACGGAGTTTATGGGTGCTGCCTGAGAAATAAAAGAGGAAAGTAAAAGTGCAAGTACGAATAAGCTTTTTTTAATCATAATATGTTAGTTATCTTTATTTTGCTAATGATATGGTGTCAATTGCATCGGGGCAAAGCTCTAAAAACAGGCTTGCCGCATTTTCATTCTCTAAAACAGCTTTTTTAAGGTAAGGAATAGCGTCCGCAACATTGTCGGTTTTGAAATAAGCTACAGCTATAAACAGGTCCACATATTCCAGTTCGCCATCCAATGTTTGAGCCGAGAGATAGAATTCCACAGCCTTATCGTATTCCTCTTTTTCGAGATGAATATTGGCTATAGCCATCAATGTATCGGGTTGTTCCGGTTCGAAAGATATTGATTTCAGGTATGCTTCCAGTGCTTTGTCTGTGTCGTCCAAGCCAATATAAGCTTCGGCGAGATATACCCAGGCGTCCGGGGCTTCTGCACGAAGGGCTAATGCATCCAGAATATAGGTAATGCTTTCAGTAAATTTTTCTTCTTCCAATAAACATACTCCGATACCGGTAAGTGCTTCGTAATTAATTGGGTGTGATTCCAGAGATTGTTTGTAGTAAGAGATGGACTTATCGAATTGTTCCAGCTTTTCGTGACATTCGGCAATGAAGAGTAAGGTTTGCCATTTATCGGTAGTCATTTTTGCGTATTCCTGATAGCTTTCTATTGCCAACTCGAACTTATCGAGTTGAAAAAGTACATGAGCTTTTTGTAAACAGGTAAGGGAATCCGTTTCGTCTATGGTCAGTGCAAAATCATACGCTTCCAAAGCCTTCGGAAATTCCTGCAAAGAAAAATATACCTGTCCCAGATTGAACCAGGCTTCACCCAGGTACGAGTCTACATCGATAATACGGTTATATGTTTCAATGGCCAGTTCGTCTTCGTCATCTTGTTCGTAACAAAAGGCCAGTTCAAAAAGCAGATCTACATTTTTATTGTTTAGCTTGTCGCCTTTTAAAAGCCATTCGAAAGCAATGTCGGTTTCGTTCTGAGCCAGATAAACAAAAGCTATGTCCAAACAGACATTGTCCAAATCAGTTGATTCTTCAGATATCAAGTGGTTACAGAGTGTTTGTGCTTCTTTGTTACGTTCAAGCCGAATAAGAGCTTCGATTCGAAGTAAGACAACTTCGTAATCATTTGTTTCGGTAAGCATATCCAAGAGGCGTATAGCCTTCAGATCGTCACCGGTGACCAGGTAAGTTTTGGCACGTTTGATTTTCAGTGCGCTGCTTTGAGGGTGCAATTGCATCCCAATTTCCAGTGCTTTTTTACATTCTTTGGTACGACCTTTTCGAAGATAATATTCCACAATATTCTCCAGCTCTTCGACATCGAAATAGCCAGTAGCCGATCCGGACAGAAACTGCTCGTACCGTTTGATAATGTCAGTGGATTCATCATCCACAGAAAATGATAATTTTCGATTCATTCGGTTCAATGTTTGTACAAAAATAGTATTTTAAATGCAAATAAATAAGGGTCTAACGCAAAAGTTATGAACAAATAAGAAAGAAGGAAACCATTTTTCACATACCAATGGGCGTTTTTTTCCGTTTTAGGAATGATTTTTGATTGAGTACGAACCCGAATTCGGTAAGTGAAATGTCAAAAGTCTTATTAATAGGGCTAATTTGCTTAAAGTCTTACGGCCATTATTCCTGGTACTTCGGGCAACGATATTTTATTAGTACCTTTGTGTCAGTTCATATCCTCTAATCAGCGTGTTATGTTTTTTTCTGAATTATTCACACACTGTCCGGCTTGCGGATCGGCTTTATTCGTTGAAAATAACGAAAAATCGAACCGTTGTAATAGCTGTGGCTTTGTTTTTTACATGAATGCATCAGCTGCTGTGGCTGCTTTTATCCTGAATGATGCCGGTGATTTATTGGTGTGCCGCCGTGGCAAAGAACCTGAAAAAGGGACCCTGGATTTGCCGGGTGGTTTTGTTGACAACAATGAAACTGCTGAAGAGGCAATATCCCGTGAAATTGGTGAAGAATTGCATGCTCAGGTGACTGAAACACATTACCTTTTTTCGTTGCCTAACGAATATGAATACAGCGGGTTGACGACTCCCACGCTAGATTTGTTTTTTGCCTGTCGCCTCGAGGATACCACCCATCTAAAACCTTCGGATGATGTGGCAGACTGTTTTTTTGTGCCTCTGAATGAAATAAATACCGAACTTTTTGGTTTGAAATCCATTAAGAAAGGAGTAGGGATGTTTTTGGAAGAGAAAAGAATGAAGGCAGAGGCTAAGGCATAGGCTAAGGCATAGGCATAGGCAAAGGCAAAAAATCAAAGAACTAAGAACAAAGAGCCAAGAGCCAAGAGCCAAGACAAAAGATTAAAGAGCAAAGACAAAAGATCAAAGACAAAAGATCAAAGACAAAAGATCAAAGATCAAAGAACCAGGACAAAAGATCAAAGATCAAAGAACCAGGACAAAAGATCAAAGATCAAAGAACAAAAGATCAAAGATCAAAGAACCAGGACAAAAGATCAAAGATCAAAGAACCAGGACAAAGGATTAAAGATCAAAGAACCAGGACAAAGGATTAAAGATCAAAGAACCAGGACAAAAGATCAAAGATCAAAGAACCAGGACAAAGGATTAAAGATCAAAGAGTTACGAATGACGAATTAACGAATAACTAAATAACTGATTAACTAATTAACCAATTAACCAATTAACCAATTAACCAATTAACTAATCAACCAATCAACCAATTAACCAATTAACTAATCACCTAATTAACTGATATTTCCCCGAACTAAAATATTCATTATACAATGAGAAAAATAATCGTTTTGAGTTTGCTGATAAGCTTATTCGCGGGCAAGGTTTCGTCGCAGCATACACTTATTTACACGCATCCCGATGTCCTTTTTAATCAAGGTAAGGAACTTTTTACCCAGCGGAAATATGCTGCTTCGTTCCGTAATTTTGAAGAGTTTTTGCAAACCACTGTCCCTACACAAGCCGGTCAACGGCAGGAAGCCGAATATTATATGGCGGCAAACGCTTATGAATTACGTCAGGATGATGCACCCCTTCTTCTCCGGAATTACGTATTTCAGCATCCTTATACCCCGTTTGCCGATCAAACCAATGTGATGTTGGGTATGTTGGAGTACGAGAAAAAGGATTATGTAATGGCTATGACCTATTTTAATCAGGTAAACGAAAAGCATCTGGGTGAACGTGAACGGGTAGATTTTATGTTTTGTAAAGGTTATGCCTGCCTCGAAACGAAAAATTATACTGAGGCTCTCGTAATTTTCAAGGAATTAAAATCGATGGATACACGCTATAACTTGTCGGCAACCTATTATTACGCTTATGCCGAATATACACTTGGAAACTATGCGGCTGCATTGCCCGAATTTCTGAAGATAGAGGAGAATCCAGCCTACAAAAATATTGTACCTTATTATATAGTTCAGATTTACTATGCCCAAAAGGAATACGACAAATTAAATGCACGTGCCGAAACCTTGTTGAAAAACAATCCCGACAATAAAAATAACGCCGAGATTTACCGGATAGTTGGTGAAATAGCCTATCGTGAAAGAAATTATGTCAAAGCAATTACCAACCTGAAGAACTACGAAAGACTTTTTCCACAGGTGTTGCGCAACGATATGTATTTGTTGGGCCTTTCCTATTATCAGACAAAAGATTATGTTAACGCGGTGAAATATCTGTCGAAAGTAACTACCGATAGTGACGAAATGACCGAAAATGCTTACCTGCACCTCGGAAATTCGTATATCAAACTGAATGATAAAACCAATGCCCGCCTGGCTTACGAAGCGTCATTACGCACCAACTTCAACAAAACGGTTCGTGAGGAAGCATTGTTCAACTACGCGATGACCAGTTACGAAACTACTTCGGCATTTGGTGAATCCATTACTGCTTTCGAACAGCTATTGACCGAATTTCCCAATTCAAAATATGCCGATAAAGTTTACGATTATCTGACTTCGGTGTATATGACTACCAAAAACTACGAAGCTGCCTATCAATCCATTTTGAAAATAAAACAACCAAATGCTCAGTTGCTCGAAACCAAACAGTATTTGTTGTATCAAATTGGTACAGAGGCGTTCGCTCAAAATGATTTTGAAAAAGCAATAGAATATTTTTCGCTGTCACTGCAAAGTTCTTCTACTGGAAAATATTCGGCCGAATGTCTTTACTGGCGTTCCGACAGTTATTACCGTACCAATCGTTCTCCCAAGAGTATAGCCGATTTGAAAGCATTTTTCAATAATCCTTATTCCCGCTCGAGTGCTAACCGTATCACAGCCAATTATACACTGGCCTATGCTTATTTCTCACAAAAAAATTATACTGAATCGTTGAACTGGTTTTTGTTGTATGTAGATGCTGAAACGAATAAGGAAGCAACTACTTATCCTGATGCATTGAATCGCATTGGCGATTGCTATTTTAATGCACGTAACTTTACCAAAGCCGACAGTTATTACAGCAAAGCCGCTACCATTAGTCCAGGTACAGCCGATTACGCTTTGTTCCAGGCGGCTTATGTAACCGGTTTGCAGAAGGATTATTCAGGAAAAATTTCCAAACTGGAGAGACTGATTGCTACTTACCCAAAATCGGAATATGCCGACGATGCCTTATACGAAATGGGACGTTCGTATTTGATGTTAAACAACAATACAAAAACGGTAGCAACCTATCAACGGTTGCTCGATACTTATCCAAATAGTGATCTGGCACGTAAAGCTGCATTGGAAATAGGAATGGTTTATTTCAACGAAAAGAATTACGATCAGGCTATTTCGGCTTTTAAACATGTCATTTCTACTTATCCGGGAAGCGAAGAGTCCTATACGGCTCTCGAAAGTCTGGAAACCGTGTACATTGATACAAACGATGTGGCTTCTTACCTGGCATATTCCAAAACGCTGGGACGTACCATTAATACTCCAGATGCTGGTCACGAAGATTCAATTTCGTATATAGCTGCCGAGAAACAATACATGAACAGAAACTTCGGTGAGGCTATCAGTGGATTGAACTCCTATTTGAATAAGTTCTGTCCGGGAGGAAGATATTGTACTACTTCACAATATTACTTGGCCGACAGTTATTATCAGACAAAGGATAAAGCCAATGCTCTGACAGCGTATCAGGCTTTATTGAGAATATCGGGCAATCAGTATACCGATGAAGCTAACACGCGTTGTGCTGAAATAACTTACGATCAAAAGGATTATTCGGCCGCCTTGTCCTACTTCAAGCAACTTCAAAATAATGCTCAAAATACCGAGAACCGGAATGTGGGTCGCCTGGGAGTGTTGCGTTGCAGCTATTTCCTGAACGATCATCAAACGACAGTGAATATAGTTAATGAAATTATGGCCGACCCGGCTTCCAAAAATGAACTGAAAGCTGAGGCCCGTTATAACCGTGCAAAAGCTTACCTGGCTCTGAATCAGTCGGCACAAGCAATTGCTGACCTGAAGGTGTTGGCCGCTGAAACCCGTACCTCCAATGGTGCCGAAGCCAAGTATTTGTTGGCCAATTTGTATTTTGAACAAGGGAAACTTGCGGAATCGGAAAAGGAAGTGCTCGATTTCACCAAAAAGAATACACCTCATCAATTCTGGCTGGCAAGAAGCTTTGTGTTGCTTTCGGATATTTATATTAAGCAGAATAATGATTTTCAGGCTAAACAATACCTGCTTAGTTTGCAGAAAAATTATACTGTGGCCGATGAAATTCAAACGATGATAACCGACCGCTTGCAGGCTATCAGTGCCCGCGAAAAGCAAACCATTATCAATTGAAAGTAAACAGTTATCAGTTAAACATTTTCTCAATTCAATAATTCTTATGAAAATATTAAAATATATATTAGCTGTGTTTTTGTTTGCCTTAGGTTCTTCTGTATCCCTGCATGCTCAGGATACCATATTCGACCGGAATGTAAATGTGGAACGAGAATATAAGCCCATTATTCAGGATGCCGGTAAGATAAATTCGGTACCAGCAGTTTTGGAGCCTACGGTAACGAAATCGGTACCCAGGTATAATGAATTTAACTTGCCCTTGTCGGTAGATTATAATATTCATACCCTCTCGGCAGCAGAAATGAAACACGAACAGGGTGATATTACAAAAGGTGGATTTGCCCGTTTTGGGTTGGGAAATAATCTCAATACCCTGGTTGATTTTGCCTATCCCATTGTAAATAAGTCGGACATGCGGCTGGATTTTTCGCTGAACCATTTTGCCACGTTTAACGCCAAAGCGCATTCTACCACCAAGGCAGCCCTGTCATTCGATAAATACTTCGAAAATCTTGACTGGTACACCGGCGTGGGTGGAGGTCATGAATACTTCAAGTATTACGGCGATAATTTTAATATCAACAGTCCCGATACACTCGACTTGAATGGTTTGGCCAACAGTTATCCCACGGCAAGTTATGAAGAACGAAACCTGACGAGTATCAGTAGAAATGCACAAACATATAGCTTGCGGGAGCTGGCGGATGCACCTATGGCTGAGACCTTTTGGCGCTTCAATGCTTTTACCGGTATTCGTTCCCTTCCTTTATCCACCGGATTGCGTTACAAGGCTGAAGTGAAATACCAGCTTTTTGACTCACGCAACGGACTTACCGAACACCTGATACATACGCAGGCTGGTTTTAGTACTCCCGTTGACAGTAACCGTCTTGGAGTGGATCTGGATTTGTATAACCTGATGTATCGTTCGAATAGTGCCGAATCATTAAATTTTTGGGATGCTTATACTGTGTTCTCCATGAATCCTTATTACAGCATAGAACGTGCTCATTTCAATGTTCGTCTGGGTGTGAAATCTGCATTTTCTTTTGTACATGGCAAACCTTTCAATCCTTCGGCCGATGTGAATGCCGAGTGGAAAATGATTCCGAAATACCTGTCGCTTTACGGTGGTTTGACGGGAGGTTATGACGTTAATACACTAGATAATATGTTTACCGAAAACCGTTATTTATATTCCGATGTTCGTGTTCAGGATACCTATACGCCTTATAATGTTTACGCGGGAATAAAGGTAAAGCCACTCTACAATCTGTTGTTGGATGGATATGTCAATTATCGTCAAATCGACAATCAGTATTTCTTTGTTAATAAAGAATATGAATTGACTTCTCCGCTTAATGGCATGTCGTATGTGAATTCTAATTTGTACACCAACCGTTTTAATGTGCTTTACAGCAGTGCCTCATTGCTTAAAATTGGCGTTCGTGCTAACTATAACCTGCAGGATCGGTTGAATGTACAACTGAAAGGTGCCTTTAATGGATGGGATGTAGCCACCGAAGAATTTGCCTGGAATAAACCACGCTGGGAAGCCGACCTGAGCACCGATGTCCATATTACCCGCGATCTCAGCGTATCGACCAATGTGTTTTTCGAAGGCGAACGCTATGCAAAGATTGGTGTATCGCCCATGCGTATGCGGCCTAAAGTAGACATTAACCTCGGTTTGTCTTATTCTTACTTACAATGGTTTACTGCTTTTGTTAAGGTGAATAACCTTATCAATAATCCGTATCAGAATTTTTACGGATATGAGGTGCAAGGTCAGAATGTACTCGTAGGAGCTGCCTTCTCATTTTAACAGGCATTTTCTCAGACCCAAAGAGGCCTTAAATATAAACTCAGTACAAAATCTGGAACATCAGATTTGACCGATCGTAAACGATTAGTTAAATCCGGAGTTCCAGATTTTTTTATCAGAGTAAAGCAAAACAAACGAAGCTTTGGACCGGACAAACCCTTTCGCAGAAAGCATTCGAGCCTTCGGTCGGGATAATGGAAATTAATTTAAAAAAGAAATTGGAATCCCCGAAACATTTTTTTTATTAATGCTTATGCCGGTGATGTAAATCGGGGTAATGAACATGGGTATGCTCCATGGCTTCGTGTTCGTGCATGTGAATATGCCTTTTACCCGGATCTGTCATTCCGATGTGTTGGTGGGTGTGGTGGCCGTCCAGATGGTTGTGTAAATGAATGTGAGTGAGTTTAAGATGCTGGTGTGTATGCTCGTGTTTTAGTTTGTTGGAGAAGTAAATTCCCAATGCCAATAAAAAGGAAGCAATCAGAATATAAATATTAATAGGTTCATGCAGAAAGATGTAAGCCACCAGGATTCCCCAGAATGGTGCAGTACTGAAAAGGATCTGACTGCGTGTTGCTCCCAGATTTTGGGCCGATGTAACATAAAATGCTATGCTTATGCCATACGAGAATACTCCTATCAACATGGTCAAAGGCACGCTTCCAAGTGGCATTTGCCCCTGGCTGAGTATTAAACCGATGACCAGATTGGTGGTGCCTCCCACGAAACCCTTGATGAGGGTGATAGTCTGAGGTGAAACTCCATCGACGATGGCAGTCAAATGATTATCCAATCCCCAGCAAATGCAGGCAAGTGTGATAAATAATGCTGAAATGATGCCGCTTGATGGTTCCTGAAACGTAATAATTATGCCGGCAACGAGGGTGAAAATAACTCCTGTCCAGCCATACCTGTCCAAATGATCTTTAAACAGGATGATGCCCAGAAAGGCAGTGGCCACAAGTTCCATATTTAGCCAAATGGATACCGACATAGCACTTGCATGCTGTAAACCGAGCATCAGCAGGAGTGGTCCCAGTATTCCCCCAAAAAGTATGATCCCCAATACCGAAAGTTTCTTTTTGCTTTTCCGCAATGAGCTTATTTCGCGTTTTTGGTTTCGCAGCAAGTGGGGTGTGAAAGTCAAACCGGCCCCGATATAGAGTAAGCCGGCAAGCTGAAAACTGTTGAAATCGGTAAGCATGACTTTGCTTAGCGGAGTGGCAATCCCAAAAAGAATCCCGGATAAAAGGCCGATAAATATGGAGAACCCTTTCATTTTGATGCCGTATTAATCTTCTTGAATTTTTGTAATCAGCACTTTGTCTATCCTGTTCCCGTCGATGTCTACTACTTCAATGGTATATCCTAAATAATCTGTTTTGTCGCCAATTTTCGGGATCATATTGATTTGACCCAAAATGAAACCAGCCACAGTTGAATAGTCAATTTTGTCGAAGTCGATGGTAAAACCTTCCATGATGTCAACCAGTGTTTCTACAGGTGCGTCACCGCTTACCAAAACCGATTTATCCTCGCGAATAAATACATCCGGTTCATAAAGTTCTCCCTCCTCAGGAATTTGACCGATCAGATTCTCCATGATGTCGTACAAGGTGATAATGCCTTCAAAACCACCGTATTCGTTTACCACAAAGCAAACGTGGCTTTCTTTGTGACGAAGCAGATTCAATACTTTTTGCGCATTTGTTCTTTCGGGAATGATGATAGGTTCTACTATCAGTTGAGTTATCTCAGCAGCCTTGTCGAAGCTGAGCGCTTTGTAATAATCTTTCAGATACAATACGCCAACAAAATTATCGAGGTTTCCTTTGCAACAAATTATTTTACTGTGATGAACAGAGAGAATGGCTGCTTTAATTTTTTCGGGCGACAGATCCACGTCTAACCACTCCAAATCGGTGCGGTGTGTCATGATGTGTTGGGCTTTTTTATCCGAAAAATAGAAGACATTTTCATGAATTGTATTTTGCTCTTTTTCAATGACTCCTTCAAACGATGCCAGTTTAATCATCTGTCTGAGTTCTGCTTCGGTCAATTGCTCCGATTGTTTTTTTATTCCAATAAGATGGTTAATTAAAGTAGTGGAAGAGGACAGCAGTTTTACAAACGGGTATAGAATTCTGCTGAAATAGAAGATGATGGGTGCAACGTTTTTAGCAATTTTCTCAGGATTGCTTAGGGCTATTGTTTTAGGAACTAATTCTCCAATAACTATGGATATGTAAGTGATTATGATGATGGTAACCGAAAGTGATATTTCATTGGCGAATAGCCGTATGGAGTCAAATTGTTGGAAAAAGGGAACGAAATTGGCCGCAATGCTGGTCCCTCCGTATACACCGGTAACAATACCGATAAGAGTAATGCCTACCTGAACGGCCGATAAAAAGTTCTCGGAATCGTCCTGCAGACGCAAGGCCACTTTGGCTCCTTTGCTACCTTCAATTCTCATTTGTTCCAGCCTGGATCTTTTACTGGATACCAAAGCAATTTCGGATAAGGCAAAGAATCCGTTCAATATGATTAATATGCCTAAAATTAATATTTCCATGATGTAAGTTCTGTCTTTTCCTTTTGATGCAATTTAAGGTGTAAAGGTATGAATATTTGTGCACGATTCGGTCTAAGTATTCCAAATTCAATACTTTTTATTGATTTGTTTGCATTTCGACGTTGACTTTTAGTAGAGCAAAGTGACAAAAGTATTGTGTTTTAAAACAGAGAATTGTTAAAGACGATTTTTGATGCGGATGATTGATTTACAGGGCTAAAACTGGCAAAAACCAGACATCAACGATGTATTCCTTTGCATTGCACAACAGTTTATTTTTTTTGAGTACTTTTGTGCCTGATAAGTAACCATTTTGAAAATAAAAGAATAATGATAGCTAAAGACGATGTATTCCCTATTGGACAAATTATAAAACCTCACGGTGTGAATGGAGAAATGTCCTTTGCCTTTACCACTGATATTTTCGACAGGGAAGAGGTACCTTATTTTGTTTTTGAGCTGGAAGGATTGCTGGTGCCGTTTTTCCTGGATGAATATAGGTTTAGGTCCGAAACCAATGGTTTGTTAAAACTGGATGGCGTCAAAACCGAAGAACAGGCTAAAATATTTTCCGGCCTGACTATTTATTTACCCAAAACATTTTTGGAGAAGGTAGAAGATAATGAAATAGAACTCGATTATTTTGTGGGCTTTAGTCTTATTGATGAGGAAAGTGGTCTGCTTGGAGTTGTTTCGGAAGTGGATCAGTCTACCGACAATGTACTTTTTGTTATAGAAAAACCCGATGATGAATTACTTATCCCTGCCGGTGAAGAATATATTCAAAATATTGATCATGAGAAAAAAATAATCTATGTAAAGTTGCCCGAAGGGTTGCTGGATTTATAGTGTTATTTGAATCATTTATTGTTACAAAATAAAATAGTTGTTCGAGAGAGAACAACTATTAATCTGTGTGTTGAGCTATTTGCGAGTGTCGGAGGCTGGCTTATTTCTGCATGTGGTAAACAATTTCTTTTACCCATTCTGCCCATTTTGCATGGCTTTTCGATTTGTCGAAGGTTTGCCAGGGTATGGGCTTCCCTATGCGGATAGAAAAATGGTTTCCTCTTTGTTTGAACATTTCCTCAACCAGGTACATCATTTCTATGTTGACTTTTATGCCCAGAAATTTACGGAGATTTGCCAGATTGTAAAAAAAATTGGAGTTTCTTCCTTCGAAGTAAATAGGCACCACGTCGCGTTTATATTGTATGGCTTTGCTTATGAAATTTTTCTTCCATTCCAGATCTGTAATTTTGCCTTTAACCTTACGCGAGCACATGCCAGCTGGAAAGGTGAGCAGGTTATTGTCCGATTCGTATAACTGTTGCATACTTTCGGCATTATCCTTGTTTTGCGATCCGACTTTATTTACCGGCACAAACATTTCGTGCATAGGCTCCAGGTTCATGAGTATGTCATTAGAAAAAAACATGATTTTTCCATCATATTCTTTTCCCAATAAGTATCCAATGGTGATGCCGTCGAGCCCACCCAGGGGATGATTGCTGGCGAAAATATACTTGCCTCCGTGGGGTAAATTGTTTTTCCCTTCAATACTGGTACTTACATCAACAAATTTCAGAGCAGCTTCAATAAAATCGAGATTTCTTGCTCCGGGAAAATCTTTGAAAAATTTATTTAATTCATCTTCGTGAACTATACGACGTAAGTAATTGATAATAAATTTGGGGAGTCTGGAATTGGGTGCTTTCTTTTTCACCACTTTAGCTATGTCGATGGTGATTATCTTATTTTTTGTCATGTTTGAATTTTTACTGAATGGTTGCAAATGTACGAAAAATGCTGAACATCAAAAAAAATGAAGAGTCAGGATGCCAAATGAATAAATTATAAAATAAAAAAGAAGAAAATTGAAAGAGTTTTCCCCCACTTTTCTTTTGTTTTGAAAAATCACAAAATATATTTTCTTAAATGTCTAATATCTATTGTATTATTTGAAATATTATTTTGTATATGTTTGTTGATAAACTGTTGAAAAGCTGTTGAATTCATGCTTTTTAACCTTGAAAAATTGTTCATAATTTTTTTGTGGGGAATAGTGGGGAATCTGAGATTAATTCTTTACTTTTACAGTTGAATAATTGAAGCCGTTTTATATGTCAACATTTATAGGTAAATACGAAGCTAAAGCCGATGTAAAGGGGAGAATCTTTATACCTTCGGCTTACCGCAAACTCTTGCCGGATGGCGAAAGGGAGCGTGTCGTGATGCGAAAGGATGCTGAGAATGACTGTATGGTGCTATATCCCGAACAAGTTTGGAACGAAAAGGTGGAAGCTTTTAAATCCAGACTCGACGAGTGGAACCCGGCAGAACAATTGTTGTTGATGCAATTTGTATCGGATGCCGAATGGCTGGATATTGATTCGCAAGGTCGGGTGCTGATTTCAAAGAAAAATCTGCAGGCTATAGGAGTAGATAACTCGGATGTCTTGTTTGTAGGCATGCTCGACCGCTTTGCCGTATGGAGTAAAACGCGTTACGAGCAAGCCAAATTGTCGCCGGCTGATTTTGCCGCTCTGCTGAAAGAAAAAATGATGAAAAATAGTTTATAGTTTATAGTCAATAGTTTATAGTCCCGAGAAAACGGGATGTCGCAAGCTCCATCGATAGTTTATAGTTTGTTGTGATGAAAGTGGAAAGCTTATATGGACTAATTAACCTCCCGATAGCTATCGGGATAACCAATTAACAAATTAACCAAAAATGAACGAACCTGCATATCACACACCTGCACTGTTGCCACAGACCATTGAAGGCCTGAATATAAAACCCGATGGGGTTTATGTGGATGTTACCTTTGGAGGTGGCGGCCATTCGCGCGAAATATTGTCGCACCTGGGACCAAAAGGTAAATTGGTGGCATTCGATCAGGATGAAGATGCAGTGAAAAATGCGCTGGACGATCCGCGCTTTATTTTTGTGCGTAGTAATTTCAGATACCTGACCAACTTTCTTCGTTATCATAACATCACCAAAGTAGATGGTATTTTAGCTGATTTAGGAGTTTCCTCCCATCATTTCGATGAAGCTGACCGCGGTTTCTCTTTTCGTTTCGACGGAGCCCTGGATATGCGCATGAACACTAAATCTCCCCTGACTGCTGCAGTTGTACTGAATACTTACACCGAAGAGCAATTGGCTGATGTATTCTTTTTGTATGGTGAACTTCGAAATTCACGTAAAATTGCAAAAACATTGGTTACAGCCCGGGTTCATACCCCGTTTAATATGATATTTCCTTTTATTGAAGTACTGAAACCTTTTTTTGGAAGGGAAAAAGAAAAAAAAGATATGGCCCGTGTTTTTCAGGCTTTGCGCATAGAGGTTAATAAAGAAATGGATGTGTTGAAATCACTGCTAAATCAGAGCCTGGAACTATTAAATCCCGATGGTCGCCTGGTGGTACTTACCTATCATTCGCTGGAGGACAGGTTGGTGAAAAATTTCATCCGAAGCGGAAACTTTGAAGGACAAATAGAAAAAGATTTTTACGGGAATGTGCTTTCGCCTATGAAGGCAATAAACAATAAGGTAATTGTTGCCGATGATATAGAAGTGGGACTTAATCCCCGCGCCCGAAGTGCTAAATTACGAATTGCAACCTTGTTGTAAGTAATCAGAATTTCATTATTAAGATTTAAATAAAATGGCTTGGTATACAAAGATTGCAGATGCTATACGGGGAAGTGAAGACTTCTCGGATATTAAGTCGAGCACCGTACGCGATGTCCTGAACGGGAATATACTAACAAAAAGGTTTTTTCAAAAACAATATGGCTTGTTGATTATGATTGCTGTATTGGCATTTGCGTATGTAGATAACCGTTATTATTGCGAAACTCAACTGGCAAAATCGATAGAATTAAAAAAGCAGATTCAGGATATTAAATATGAATCGCTAACTATTTCAGCCGATTTAATTAAGATAAGCAGGCAATCGAATGTGTTGAATATGGTTAATGAAAGAGGGATTAATTTGATACAAACAACTACTCCTCCCATTGTAATCGAAGATACCGAAAGCGAAAAATAAATGGCAGATAAACGTAAAAATATTGTCCTTCGTTTTGGAATTGTATATGTAATCATATGCCTCTCCTTTGTGCTGGTAATATACAAAATAATTGTAATACAGACCGTTGAAAGCGACCGCTGGCTTGAGCTGGCTGCCAGAAACAAAAAAACAAACATAGTTGTAAAGCCCAACAGGGGAAATATCTACTCCTGCGATGGACGGTTAATGGCCAGTTCCATTCCCACCTATTACGTCTACATGGATTTGCGCGTACCGGCTTTGCATGAAAAAGATGGAAAACTGTTCAAAGAAAATATTGATTCGGTATCATTTTGTCTGTCCCGCTTTTTTGGTGATAAATCGGCTGAAGAGTATAAAACAGTTTTAAAACAAGCCTATCGACGGGGTAATGGTGAATTCCGTTTGCACGCTACGCGGATTTCGTACGCTGAATTAAAAGAACTACGCACTTTTCCCTTGTTTCGTCTGGGACGTAATAAAAGCGGGCTCATCACCAAACAGCTTTTCAGCCGCGTAAAACCGTTTGGCTCATTAGCTTCCCGCACTATCGGCGATATTTATGCCGACGAGACAAAAGGAGGAAAGAACGGACTTGAGTTGAAATTCAACACTCTGCTGATCGGAATACCGGGAATCTCTACCCGTCAAAAAGTAGCTAATACCTGGTTAGAAACGGTTCAGGTTGAGCCTGTTGATGGATTGGACGTGATAACAACTATCGATGTTAATTTACAGGATATTGCCGAAAGGGCCCTGCTGGACAGCTTACGTTCGTTCGATGCCGTTTCTGGTTATGTAATTCTAATGGAAGTTCATTCGGGCGAAGTAAAAGCCATCGTAAATATGCAACTGAATGCAGACGGTAGTTATTCGGAGAATAAAAATGGTGCTGTTTCTGATCTTGTTGAGCCGGGTTCTACTTTCAAAGTAGCCTCATTGATGGCTGCTATAGATGATGGAAAAGTGAAAATTACAGATTCTATTGATACAGGAAATGGGATTTTTCAGTTTGGAGATCAGAAGATGATAGACTGGAATGCTAATCATGGTGGTTTTCATAAAATATCAGTTGCCAACGCTATTCACGCATCCTCCAATATTGGCATTTCGCGGGTTATAGTCAACGCTTACGGTCATAATCCATCCGCTTTTGTTGATAAATTGTATGCCATGAGGTTGAACGAACGTATGAATCTGGAAATACCAGGTGCAGCGAAACCTCATATCCGTCATCCAAGTAATAAAACAACTTATTGGTCCCGGACAACACTTCCCTGGATGTCCATTGGCTACGAAACTCAAATTCCGCCCATTTATACACTGGCTTTTTATAACGCCATTGCCAACGACGGCAAGTTGATAAGACCATTTTTTGTAAAAGCAATCAGTAAAAATGGGCAGATAGTGACGCCATTTGAAACTGAAATCATCAATCCGGCAATTTGTAAACCTACCACCCTGAAAGATATTCGCTCTACTTTAATAGGAGTACTTGAAGGAAAATATGGCACAGCCAAAAATGTACGTTCAAAGTATGTACGTATTGCAGGAAAAACGGGAACGGCTCAGATTTCAAAAGGTGCGGCCGGATATAAGGCCGGTGGAAAATCTCATCAAGTTTCTTTTTGCGGTTATTTTCCTGCCGATAATCCACAATATACCTGTATCGTAGTAATTCGCGAGCCAAGACATGGGTATCCTTCCGGAGGCTTAATGAGTGGCTCTGTATTTAAAAATGTGGCCGAACGGGTCATGGCACTCAAATCGAACTTGAAACCAGCTGAATTTAAAGCGGATACGGCATTCGTAGTCCCTGGATTTCCCGTCGGAAAGTTAGGAAATTATAAAGACCTGCAAACCGTCATGAACGATGTGCAATTGCCCATCATTGGACGCTCGGCCGACTGGGTGACAACTTTTACAGATAAAAAACAAACCCGGGTGGAACCCCTTTCCTTATCAAATAGACTGATACCCAGCGTAAAGGGAATGGGTGCCAAGGACGCGGTTTATTTACTCGAAAGAATGGGACTTTATGTACAGGTCCAGGGACGTGGAAAAGTAATTAGCCAAAACCGGCAACCCGGAACTGTTGCTCAAAAAGGTCATGCTATTTTACTGATACTTGAATAAAACAATTGGCATTATATTTTTTTAAAATATACAATATATGATATTAGACGATTTAATACAGGCTATTGTTCTACAACAGACAATAGGCGAAACGGAAATTAATATTTCAAGTATTCAATTCGATTCACGAAAAGTGGAACCGGGAAGTGTTTTTGTAGCTACCAGGGGAACGGCTTCAGATGGGCACCAATATATCCCTATTGCTATTGAGAAAGGTGCGGTGGCGGTGGTTTGTGAAGAAATTCCTGCTGAAAGAAATGCAAATGTGGTTTATCTGAAAGTGGAGAACAGTTCGGATGCGCTGGGTAAAATGGCCAGTGCCTGGTACGGTTTTCCATCATCCAAATTGATTTTGGTCGGAGTAACCGGAACTAACGGTAAAACAACCATAGCCACTTTATTGTATCAACTTTTCCGCCAACTGGGGCATAAATCAGGCTTGCTTTCTACTGTTTGCAATTATGTGAACGATGTGGCGGTTGAAGCTACTCATACCACCCCCGATTCGTTGGCTCTGAATGAATTGTTGGCACGTATGGTGGATGCAGGTTGTGAATACGCTTTTATTGAAGTGAGCTCGCATTCTATTGATCAACGTCGTATTGCCGGATTGGAATTCGACGGTGGCGTTTTTACCAATATTACCCGCGATCATATTGATTATCACCTTACTTTCGAAAATTACCTGAATGCCAAAAAACGTTTCTTCGATGAATTATCGGTCGATGCTTTTGCATTAACTAACCTCGACGATAAAAACGGTATGGTTATGCTTCAAAATTCGAAAGCAAATAAACATACTTACTCACTACGTGGCATGGCTGATTTCAAAACACGCATTCTGGAACAGAGCTTTGAAGGTATGTTGCTCGATATGAACGGGAAAGAAGTGAATGTATCGTTTGTAGGACGTTTCAATGCCAGTAATTTGTCAGCGATATTTGGTGCTGCCGTATTGCTTGGTCAGGACGAAATGGAAGTGCTGCGTATTATCAGTTCGCTGGGTTCGGTTTCAGGAAGGTTCGAAACTTTACATGCACCTTCGGGATACACGGCCATAGTGGATTATGCTCATACACCCGATGCACTGAATAACGTGATTGGAACGATTAATCAAATTTTACAGGGCAATGGCCGGCTTATTACCGTGGTAGGTTGCGGTGGAAACCGGGACAAAGGCAAGCGCCCCATGATGGCTCGTGAAGCTGTAAACGGGAGCTGGAAAGCCATTCTGACTTCTGATAATCCCCGTTTTGAAGAACCTCAGGCTATTTTAAACGATATGCTTGCCGGTATAGATCTCGCGGATAAAGCCAAAAGCCTGACCATAGTCGATCGCCGTGAAGCCATTCGCACTGCCTGTGCACTTGCTCAACCGGGGGATGTAGTCCTGATTGCCGGAAAAGGACATGAGGACTATCAAATTGTTCAGGGCGTGAAACATCATTTTGATGACAAGGAAGTGGTAAAAGAATGTTTCTGATAAAAAGTTAATAATTGAGAATTAACAATTAATAATTATGCTGTATTATTTATTTCAATATTTAGACAAAACCTTTGATTTTCCCGGTGCGGGAATGTTTAACTTTATTTCATTCCGTACAGGGTTGGCATTTATCATGGCGCTTTTGCTTGCAACCATGTTTGGACGTCATATCATTGATTATTTGCAAAAGAAACAGATCGGTGAAACTATTCGGGACCTGGGTTTGGAAGGTCAAATGAGCAAAAAAGGTACACCTACCATGGGTGGTATTATCATTATTATTGCCATCCTGATCCCAACATTATTGCTGGCCAGCCTGACGAATATTTACATTATTCTGATGATAATCACTACCGTTTGGTTGGGATTTATTGGATTTTTGGACGATTATATCAAGATCTTCCGTAAAAACAAAGAAGGTCTGAAAGGTCGCTTTAAAATTGTGGGTCAGATTGGTTTGGGTCTTATTGTGGGTATGACTATGTATTTGAGCCCTGACGTTGTGTTACGCGAAAATAAAGAAGTGAAAGTAGCTTCACGGGTCGAAGATGTGCTATATTCGAATCTGGGAGTAAAATCGACCAAAACGACTATCCCATTTGTGAAAAATAATAATCTTAATTATGCCGATGCTTTTAAAGGAGCGGGTGAAGCGGCCCAAAAATACGGTTGGTTGCTGTTTGTGATTGTCACCATCTTTATTGTAACGGCAGTTTCCAACGGAGCTAATCTCTCGGACGGACTGGATGGTTTGGCTACAGGGACTTCCGCCGTCATAGGTGTCACATTGGGTATTCTGGCTTATGTCTCGGGTAATGTTAATTATGCCGGATACCTGAATATCATGTATCTTCCGGGAACTGGTGAATTGCTGATTTTTGCGGGAGCATTTATTGGCGCAACCATTGGTTTTTTGTGGTACAATTCATTTCCGGCACAAGTATTTATGGGCGATACCGGTAGTTTGACTATAGGTGGTATCATTGCTGTTTTTGCCATTATCATCCGAAAGGAATTGTTGATTCCAATTTTATGTGGTGTCTTTCTGGTCGAAAATTTATCGGTAGTCATACAGGTGGCTTACTTTAAATATACACGGATACGCTACGGTGTAGGGAAACGCGTGTTTAAGATGACGCCCTTGCATCATCACTACCAAAAACAAGGAAATGCTGGTATTCAGGCCTTTTTTCAACGTCCCATTCAGGCTCTTCCTGAATCGAAAATTGTCATCCGGTTCTGGATAGTCAGTATAATTTTAGCGGCAATTACAATCATAACGTTGAAGATAAGATAATTAGTAGAAATTAAATCAGGAAGATACATGAAAACTGCGGAGCATTAAGCTTCAAACTTTTTGAATATCAACTAAAATATGTCATTACAAACCATGGAAAAACGAATCGTAATTCTTGGAGCAGGAGAAAGTGGAGCAGGAGCAGCTGTGTTGGCCAAAAAAAAAGACTTTGACGTCTTTGTATCCGATATGTCGGAAATAAAGCCTGAATATAAAGCCTTACTCGATAAATACGGAATTGCCTGGGAAGAAAAACAGCATACCGAAGCACTTATTTTGAACGCCGACGAAGTGATTAAAAGTCCGGGTATTCCTGATAAAGCACCCATGATCAAAAAGTTGCATGAACTGGGAACGCCTGTAATTTCAGAAATTGAATTTGCGGGACGTTATACTCAGGCTAAGATGATTTGTATCACCGGAAGCAATGGCAAAACTACCACCACGATGTTGGTGTATCATATTTTAAAGAAAGCAGGGCTAAATGTTGGTTTGGCCGGAAATGTGGGGCAAAGCCTTGCTTTACAGGTTGCAACCGCATCGTTCGATTATTATGTAGTGGAGCTGAGTAGCTTCCAATTGGATGGAATGAATGAATTTAAAGCCGATATTGCCATTTTGATGAATATTACTCCCGATCATTTGGATCGCTACGATTATAATTTTCAAAACTATGTGGATTCCAAATTCCGTATCACACAAAATCAAACGGAACAGGATTCCTTTATTTTTTGGGCTGAAGACCCGATAATAAAAGCCGAATTGGCCAAACGAAAGATTCATTCTGTAATGTATCCTTTTTCTGTGGAGCGCGATGAAAAGACAAAAGCTTTTATCGAAAAGGATGAATTGATAATAAAAACTCTTAAAACCTTATTTACCATGCCAACCACAGATTTAGCATTAAAAGGTTTACATAATACGTACAATTCGATGGCAGCCGGTTTGGCAGCCACCATAGTTGATGTCCGAAAGGAGAGCATTCGCCAGTCACTTCAAGACTTTCAGGGTGTAGAACATCGGTTGGAATATGTTAGTACTGTGCGAAATATCCGCTTTATCAACGATTCAAAAGCTACCAATGTCAATTCTTGCTGGTATGCCCTTGAAAGCATGAAAACACCGGTTATTCTTATTTTAGGCGGTACCGATAAAGGGAACGATTATTCAGAAATTGAAGAATTGGTACTCAAAAAGGTTAAAGGATTGGTGTTCCTGGGTTTGGACAATAAGGCTCTGCACAGTTTCTTCGATGGTAAAGTGGCAAAAATTACCGATGTACAATCGATGGCTGATGCCGTGAAAATTTCCTACGAAATGGCAACCGATGGTGATACCGTTTTGCTGTCACCTTGTTGTGCCAGCTTCGATTTGTTTAAAAGCTACGAAGACCGTGGTAATCAGTTTAAACTCTGCGTGAGGACTTTATAAATTCCCGGTTTTGTATCGTTGAAGTAAATTGTGTCTCGTTGGAGATTGACAATATAAGGATTCTAAATAAAACGAGGAAATAAATGACTGGAAACAGTCGACAAAAAAATAAAAATGGAAACCCAGATAAAAAAATACCTGAAAGGTGATGCCACTTTATGGATTGTGTTTATTGTTCTGTGCATAGTTTCGACTATCGAAATGTACAGCGCATCGAGCACACTGGCCTATAAAGCTGCCAATCACACGGTGCCAATGCTCAGGCACGTCGGTTTTTTGGCAGGAGGTATATTGATTGCTTTCGGAGTACATCTGATTCCATACAAATACATTCGCATTTTGGCTTACGGTGGGTTGGCTTTGTCTGTTGTGATGTTGATATGGGTGCTTCTGAAAGGACAAACTCAGAATGATGCCAGCCGTTGGTTGGTGATATTAGGTGTTCAGTTTCAACCGTCCGAACTTGCAAAATTGTCGGTTATTATTGTGGCGGCCGATTTTATTTCACGGATAAAAAATGAGCTTACTGATGAAAAAATATATTTCCGTAATACGCTAATCCTGTTGGCATTTATTTGTCCGCTGATATTGCTCGAAAATTTTTCTACTGCTTTTATTCTTTTTGCAGTTGTATACATCATGATGTTTATTGGCCGAATTTCGTGGAAACGACTGAGTAGTTTAGCCGGTATTTTAATGCTGACTCTTTTGCTCGGTTTTGCTGTAGTAAAGACTATCCCCGAAAAATCAATGCCTGCTATGTTCGACCGGGCATATACCTGGGTAGGACGTATCGACCGGTTTACGACTGAGAAACACTCCGAGGCCGATAAATATGTGATTACGGACGAAAACCGTCAGGTACAATACGGCCGTATCGCCATAGCCAGAGGAGGTGCTTTTGGCGTTTTTCCTGGAAACAGTATTGAACGGGATTACCTTCCTCAAGCCTATTCCGATTTTATTTTCGCTATCGTGGTGGAAGAAATGGGGCTGATAGGGGGTATTGTAGTAATGTTACTTTATCTGATTTTACTTTTCCGTGCCGGGCAAATTGCTACCAAATGTACGTCGGTTTTTCCTGCATTACTGGTTATTGGTCTCTCACTTATGATTGTTATACAGGCGTTTATAAGTATGGCGGTGGCTTCGAGCCTGGGACCGGTAACCGGACAGCCCTTACCACTGATTAGTAGGGGAGGAACATCCATACTGATTACCTGTATTTATTTTGGTATCATTTTCGGGATTACCCGTCAGGTGAAAAACGAAAAAATGCCTATCGATGAATCTGCTGAAGCTCCCAATGATGGACTTCCGGTAGTGGAATTGGATGATTTGGAATAAAGGAACCAAGAGCCAAGAGCCAAGAGCCAAGAACCAAGACAAAAGACAAAAGATAAAAGATAAAAGATCAAAGATCAAAGAGCCAAGAGCCAAGAACCAAGACAAAAGATAAAAGATCAAAGATCAAAGAGCCAATAACTAATCAACTAATAACTAATAACGAATTAACGAATTAACCAATTAACCAATTAACCAATTAACGAATTAACCAATAACTAAATATAGTTATGAAACATAAATTTATTATCAGCGGTGGTGGAACAGGTGGGCATATTTTCCCGGCTATCAGCATTGCCAATGCCATAAAAAAACAACTTCCTGATGCCGACATTCTTTTTGTGGGGGCCATCGGACGCATGGAAATGGAACGTGTTCCAGCTGCAGGTTATCCCATTGAAGGATTGCCTGTTAGTGGCTTCGATAGAAAGAATATGTTGCGTAATGTGAAAGTGCTATGGGATTTAGGCCGCAGTTTATTGTTGGCCCGCCGCATTATTAAGCGCTTTAAACCCGAGGTGGTTATCGGTGTTGGTGGCTATGCCAGCGCACCTACATTAAAGGCTGCATCGAACTTTGGAGTTCCAACGCTTATTCAGGAACAAAATTCATATGCCGGGGTGACCAATAAAATGCTTGCCGAAAAAGCTGCACGCATTTGTGTGGCATACGAAGGCATGGATCGCTTCTTCCCGAAAGATAAAATTGTGTTGACCGGAAATCCAGTTCGTCAGGATTTGTTTTCCATAGCACCCAAAACCGATGAAGCATATAAATTTTTCGGTTTCGATCCGGCTAAGAAAACTATTTTGGTGGTAGGAGGTAGTCTGGGAGCACGCACCATTAACCAAAGCGTGATTGCGCAACTGGAAAAATTATCGAAATCGGGGGTGCAAGTGATTTGGCAAACAGGAAAATATTATATAGATGATGCCCGCAAGGCTGCAGAACCTTTTGCATCACCCCACTTGTTGGTAACCGATTTTGTTTCGCGCATGGATTTAGCCTATTCTATTTCCGATCTGGTTGTATCGCGTGCAGGTGCCAGCTCGATTTCAGAATTGTGTCTGTTGGCTAAACCCGTCATTTTGGTGCCTTCGCCCAATGTGGCCGAAGATCATCAAACCAAAAATGCCCTGGCTTTGGTACAAAAAGAAGCTGCCATTCTGATAAAAGACGCTGATGCTAAAGAACAACTGATAATTAAAGCTCTTGAACTAATTAATGACGATGATGCATTGAATGTATTGAGCGTTAATATTAAAAAAATGGCCGAAAAAGATTCAGCCGATAGGATAGCAAAAGAGATAATGAAATTATTAATCCCCTGAAAAAGGAAATTAAATACTGAAACTTTGGTATTAAAATAAAACGAACAAGGCTTACTAAATTCCGTTTTTGGCTATTTTAGTTGGCTATTGTAAATTTAAAAGATGATGAATAACTACACAAAATATTATTTTTTGGGAATAGGTGGAATCGGGATGAGCGCCCTGGCCCGTTATTTCAACTCGAAGGGCTTTCTGGTGGCCGGCTACGACCGTACCGAAAGTAAATTAACTTCCGATTTGCAGGATGAAGGGATAGCGGTTTGTTTTTCCGAAAATGTATATCAAATTCCTGAAGAATTTACAAAACCGGAAGATACCTTGGTTATACTAACTCCCGCTGTACCTCAAAATCATCCTCAACTTATTTATTTTAAGGACCATAATTTCACCATTCAAAAGCGTGCTCAGGTATTGGGCAATATCACCCGGCAAAGTATGGCTATTTGCATTGCAGGTACACATGGTAAAACCACTACATCAACCATAGCGGCTCATTTGCTTTATCAGTCGCAGGTGTCTTGTAACGCTTTTTTAGGTGGAATTTCAAATAATTACAATACGAACCTGTTGATTTCGAAAGAAAGCAACCTGGTAGTGATTGAAGCCGATGAATATGACCGTTCATTTCATCAACTCTTACCCTATATGGCGGTTATTACTTCTGCCGATCCCGATCACCTGGATATTTATAAAACACCCGAAGCTTATCGCCAGAGTTTTGAGTTTTTTACCTCGCTCATTCGCCCCGATGGTGTGCTTATTATGCGCAAAGACATAGATGTTACGCCACAATTGCAAAAGGGAGTTAAGCTCTATACCTATTCGTCGGACGATGGGGGTGACTTTTATGCTGAAAATATCAAGACTTTAAAAGGTGAAATCCATTTTGATTTTGTAACTCCCACCGAACGCATTGACGATGTCCGTTTGGGTGTACCTGCCCGTATTAATGTCGAAAACAGTGTGGCTGCCATGGCTATAGCCTGGCTTAATGGAGTTACCCTGGAAGAAATACGGACTGGAATATCTTCTTTCTCAGGTATCTACCGACGGTTTAATGTAGTCTATAAATCAGATAAAGTATTGTATATGGACGATTACGCTCATCACCCCAGCGAATTAATGGCCAGTATTTCTTCCATCCGGAACTTATTTCCTAACCGGAAGATCACGGGAATTTTTCAACCACATCTTTACACACGTACCCGCGACTTTGCAGAGGGATTTGCTGAAGCTTTATCGCAACTGGATGAATTGATCCTAATGGACATTTATCCTGCACGTGAATTGCCTATCGAAGGGGTAAGTTCTGAACTTATTCTGCACGATGTTAAACTTAAAAACAAAATGTTGTGCTCAACCGAAAATCTATTACCTTTGCTCAAAGAAAAAAAGTTGGATATTTTGGTTACATTTGGTGCCGGTGATATTGATAAAATGGTACCGTTGATTAAAGAACAATTGAAACAGAACAATAATTAACAATTGAATTTTAATCATTAACCATTTCTTATGAAACCAACTCTCAAATACATATTTATTCTGGTAGGAGTTTTGCTCGTATTGGCTTATTTGTTTTTCTCCCTGCATGATTTATCGGAAAAAAGCAATCAAAAAGTATGTAAGAAATTGGTAATCGAATTGGCTGATAGTGCTAAAATTCAGCTTCTAAGAGAAGCGGATATTGCCGTAATGCTCGAACTAAGAGATTTAAATCCGGTAGGTAAAGCCCTGAAGCATATTCGAACTGAATCTATTGAAGACGAATTGCGCAAGAATCCCATGGTGAAAGAAGCCGAATGTTATAAAACGCCATCGGGAATAGTTCACGTTCGAATTGTTCAACGCCGGCCAAAATTCCGCGTTATGGGGATGGAAAGCTATTATGTGGATGTCGATAGGAAAAGATTGCCCATTTCGTTGAATTATGCAGCCTATGTTCCTATCGTTTCCGGCAGGGTAACGAAATCCATGGCAACATCAAAATTGTTTGATTTTGTTACTTTCCTGGAAGATAATCCATTTTGGAATGCACAAATAGAGCAAATTTTTGTACGTGATGATCAAAAAATTGAGCTTGTTCCCCGCGTGGGAGATGCCATTATAGTATTGGGTACCTTGAAAGATTACGACATAAAGCTTGAAAAACTGAGAAGACTGTATGTCGGTGGATTCAATGTGATAGGTTGGAACCGTTATAAAATCATTGATTTACAATATAAAGACCAGGTAGTTTGTACCAAGGTCGATCAGCTCTCAGAACTTATTAAATAGAAAAAATTGAAAGTAGAAAGATATTATATTTGCCAATTTAATTATGAATTCAAATAAACTTATTGCAATAGATTTGGGTAGTTCCCGAATTTCGGCCATGGCTGTCGAAATTCAAGCGAATGGTGCGCTCAAAATTTTGGCCGAGGAATCGAAAATTTCCGATGATGTGAAATGGGGAATTGTGGAGCAAGTATCCGGAGCTGCTTTCAAGGTAAACGAATTGGTAAAACTACTTCAAAATAGTTCTAAAGTTACCGATATTCAACAGGTTTGTGTGAGCGTTGGCGCCAAAAGCATGAAGCAGATTCCTGTTTCCATTACCCGTTTTGTAGGATCTTCCAAAATTGTAACCGATCAGTTGATATCTGATATTCTGGACGAATGTGAGTCGAAGTTTCAACAACCCGATACGGCGATTTTCGATCTTATCCCACTCTCGTACGTACTCGATGGAAAAAAAATGGATGATCCGGTAGGTCAACGGGGTTCACAGATAACTGCAAAATATAATGCTATAATAGGCAATTCTTTAATTAACTCTGAGTTGGAACGTTGTTTCGACCGTACTGGTATCGTTTTGGAATATCGTCCGTTGGTAGTGGAGGCTTTGTCCACTGCTCTACTGGATGAACAGGAGCGCGAAGCAGGTTGTGCATTGATAAACTTCGGAGCAACCACCACCACGCTGGCTGTGTATGCCGAAGGATCACTTCAATGTTTGTTGGTTGTGCCGTTGGGTGGAAAAAATATTACCAGAGATATTCAGGAACTGGGAATCAGCGAGGCAAATGCTGAGCGCTTGAAATGCCTGAAAGGGGTGGCACTCGAACAATTAGTGCTTGATCCCATGTACGTACAAATCCCTTCTGTTGAGCCTGAAACCCCTGTCGTTCGAATCTCTACTCAATTTTTGGCAACGATCATCGAAGCACGTTTGGATGAAATGTTACAACCTATTTTTAACGCAATTTCAGAACTGCCTTTTTCGTTGGAAGCAGGGATAATTGTTTCCGGAGGAGGCTCCAAATTAGCAAATATTACAGAATTTATAACCGAAAAAACAAGTATCTATGCTCGTTTTGGCGATCATTCGGAATGGTTATTCGAAGGAACTCCCCAACGATTTAATGATCCTTGTTATGCTCAGTTAATTGGTACCCTTTTATTAACCCACGAGTACAGGAAAGATCATCCCGTAGAAGTGACTCAGGCAGGCCCAGAGAAGAAACCCAAAATTTTAAAACGACGATTTAAAGATCGTATCGCTGATAGCTTTCTTAAATTTTTTGAAGACGATAATGCTTTAAACTAAGAGGGATAGAGAGTTTAGGGTTTAGATAGTTTAGGGTTTAGATAGTTTAGGGTTTAGATAGTTTATAGTTTAGATGGTTTAGAAAGTTTAGGGTTTTAGATAGTTTAGTACTTCGAATTTTAAAGATACAGACTATTGGAGTTTACGGTTATGTGCCCGCTGAACTAATTAACTTACTAACCAATCAACCAATTGATTTCGATAAAAAAAATATGAATTATAATTTCATTAATTGAATATATGGGATATTTAGATGACAGTTTGCCCTTGGAATTGGCACTGGTTGACAGTTCTATCATAAAAGTTATAGGCGTAGGTGGCGGTGGTGGTAATGCCGTGAACCATATGTATCGTCAGGGAATTACCGATGTATCGTTTGTGGTATGTAATACCGATAATCAGGCTTTGATTAAATCGCCGGTACCCACTAAAATTCAGTTGGGTCTGGATACTACAGCCGGATTAGGGGCAGGTGGAAATCCCGAAGTAGCCCGCAAGGCTGCCGAAGAATCGATCGAACAAATCCAAAACCTGCTACAGGATAATACCAAGATGGTTTTTATCACTGCCGGTATGGGTGGTGGTACAGGAACAGGAGCTTCACCGGTAGTGGCTAAAGCTGCTCACGACCTGGGTATTCTGACCGTAGGTATTGTAACTATTCCTTTTGCCTTCGAAGGCAAGGTTAAAATTCGTCAGGCACTCGAAGGAGTTGCGGCTTTGAGCGAACATGTGGATGCTATTCTGGTGATTAATAACGAGAAGCTGAAAGAGATTTATCCGGACCTGGAACTCTCTAATGCCTTTGCCAAAGCGGATGATGTGTTGACCAATGCAGCTAAAGCCATTGCCGAAATTATTACTGTACCCGGTTATATCAATACAGATTTTGCCGATGTGTATAGCATCATGAAAGATGGAAATGTGGCCATTATGAATACCGGTTACGCCTCTGGCGAAAACAGGATTACCAAGGCCATTGAAAATGCTCTTAATTCGCCTTTGCTTAATACCAACGATGTGAGTGGTGCCAGCAAGGTATTGTTGAGCTTGTATTGCTCTACCACCGACCAGATCAAGATGGAAGAGGTAGAACAAATCCATGAATTTATGCAAAAAGTGGGTGAAAATGTTCAGGTTATCTGGGGAGCAAGTTTTGACGACGAATTGAAAGAAAGCGTCAAAATAACCCTCATTGCTACTGGTTTTGACGTTAGTGAAATTACCGGTATTCCCAGTCCTTCGGCCAAAGAACATAAAAACGTTCACGACCTGGAATCGGCCAAGATAATAGCTCCTGTAGCTGTAAAAGAACCCGAAGTGCCTGTGGAAGCATTGGAAGCCAAGAAAATAGAAATTGATAAAGCAGTGGGACAATATTACGGTAAGCCTGTACATACAGCGCCGGAACCTGAACTTCCTGTATTTACTCTCGACGATCTGGAAGATGAAACAACCTTGAAAGAAGTAGAAAATATTCCCGCCTGGAAAAGAAAATTGATGCGTTAAAATAATAACAAGAGTTGAGATATAAAAGGTAGCATAAGAAAGGAAAATTGATTAACTAATTGATAAATTTACCAATCAACCAATTATATAATTCAACGATTAAACCAAAAAAAATATGGATGAATTATTCGATAAAGTAAGCAATGATATTAGAACCGCTATGTTGGCCCGTGACAAAGTAGCTCTGGCTGCATTGAGAGGAATCAAAAAAGAGTTTCTGGATGCTAAAACGGCCAAAGGCAGCGATGGTACACTTGCGGATGAACTCGCCATTAAAATTATGGTGAAAATGGTGAAACAACGCAAGGAATCGGCTCAGATTTATGCAGAACAGAACCGACCTGAACTGGCAGACAACGAACTGGCTGAAGCAACCATTATCGAAGGGTATTTGCCCGCTCAAATGACGGATGCTGAACTGGAATCTGCTATTGCAGCTATCATCGCTCAGGTTGGGGCAAATGGCCCGCAAGACCTGGGAAAAGTGATGGGTGTTGCCAGCAAACAATTGGCCGGGAAAACCGAAGGTCGCTTGATTTCTGAAAAAGTAAAAGCGTTGTTAACTAAATAGTTTATAGTTTATAGTTCATAGTTTATAGTATAGACTATTGAAAGCAAATTAAAAAAGGACTCCCACATTTCAGACCGAAGTGTGGGAGCTTTTTTTTTAGTGATTTTTTGTAAAAAAATAATAGTAAGCATTTCAAACTAAAAAAATATTATTTTAAACGAACAACATTGTCTGAAAATCATATCTTTGCATCTGAAAAAATATGTTGAACAGATTTAAATGATAATTAAATGATAATTAAATAAGAATCATGAATAAACTTCTTATTATTGATGATGAGGATCAAATACGCAAGCTGCTTGCCCGGATATTGGAACTTGAAGGCTATGAGGTGTTTCAGGCAGCCGATTGTCGTACAGGATTAAAACAAGCCGAAATAAACTCACCCGAAGTAACGCTGTGTGATGTCCGCTTACCGGATGGCAACGGGGTTGATTTTATATCGAATTTAAAGAAAGTTTGTCCGCTTACCGAGATTATTATGCTCACAGCCCACGGAAATATCCCCGATGGAGTTCAGGCAATCAAGAACGGAGCTTTCGATTATATTACCAAAGGCGATGACAATAATAAAATTGTTCCTCTCATTAGTCGTGCTGTGGAAAAAGCACTGATGAACAAGCGGCTAAAACAACTGGAAGCAGAAGTTGGATTAAAATACTCCTTCGACAGTATTCTTGGTAATAGTAAGGAGATAAAAGAGGCAATAACCTTAGCGCGCAAAGTGGCAGCTACCGATAGCCCTGTTTTACTTACCGGTGAAACGGGGACTGGGAAAGAAGTTTTTGCGCAAGCCATACATGTTGCCGGATTGCGAAAAAATAAAACTTTTGTGGCTGTAAACTGTTCTGCATTTAGTAAAGAGTTGCTGGCAAGTGAAATGTTTGGTTACAAGGCCGGTTCCTTTACAGGTGCTATAAAAGACAAGAAAGGTTTGTTTGAAGAAGCAAACAACGGAACGATTTTTTTGGATGAAATTGGGGAAATGGAGTTTGAATTACAGGCTAAGCTCTTGCGGATTCTGGAAACGGGTGAATACATAAAAATTGGTGATACCAAACCAACCAAAGTGAATGTACGCGTTATTGCTGCAACGAATCGGAATCTTCAGAAGGAAATTGAAGAAAACCGTTTCCGTGAAGATTTGTTCTATCGGCTTTCCGTTTTTCCGATTCAGCTTCCTGCTTTGCGCGAACGAACCGAAGATATCGAAATCCTGACCAGAACATTCATTGATTCCTTTTCTGCAAAACTGGCCAGAAGAATTAAAAACGTGAGGCCTGAATATATGGAAGCCTTGAATCGGCATACGTGGAAAGGAAATATCCGCGAACTTCGTAATGTGATAGAACGCAGCCTTATAGTTTGTAATGATGATGAACTGACATTGCAGGATCTTCCCCGTGAGATTCTGAATGAACATTTTGAAGAATTATCGGAGAAATTCGCATCTGACTTTGAGATGGCAGCCATGGAGCGACGACATATTTCCAGGGTTTTGCAATTTACACATGGCAACAAAGCCGAAACTGCCCGATTACTCAAAATCGGACTTACAACTCTTTACCGGAAAATAGAGGAATACGGACTCTAAAATTATATTTCGATAAGCACTTCCAACTAAAATAATTTCTCCCGATAAGTTGGGAGAATCCTCATACCAATTATTACTCTTAACCGGGCATTTGCTCACAAGGGTTTCATAATAGTATGCAACCCTTCCATTTTGGAAGGGTTTTGTTTTTCCCTGTTTTCCCTATTTCTACTTTAGTTGATAGATTATCAGATAATTATGCCATTCTTCATGTTTCTGGTACGACTTTCGCCTGCGTCACATTCGTAAAATAGAATATAAGTATAAATATTAAAAAATGGATATTATGTTGGCATTTATTTTTTATTGCCTGAGCGCATTAATCTGCTTCTGGCTTTTCGGCAAATGTATTGATTGGTTTGAGAAGATTTGAAGATCCCGGTAATTTTGTGGTTTCTTTTTTAATCTTAAATCACTCTAATGAAAAAAAGGACCCCTAGTCCGTTAGCTAACGGAGAACAAAATTACTTTCGTCTCCAATAATTTTGCTTTATTGTTTATTGAAATTTCAGTTTTCTCACAACGTGATTGGGATTTTCTAAACCCTAAACTATAAACTATAAACTATTGACTATAAACTATAAACTAAAATCTATGTACTTAGCATTATTTATATTAGGCTTAATCATCTTCGGGTATATGCTGTATGTGCTTATCAAACCCGAGAAGTTTTAATCAATTCAACTAAAAACAATGAATACAGAACTATCAGGCATTGTGCTGCAAATTATTCTGATGGTAGCATTAAGCTATCCCTTAGGCAAGTATATTTCCAGGGTTTTCAAAGGAGAAAAAAATCTGATGGATTTTATGACCCCCGTAGAAACCTGGATTTATAAAATCTGTGGAATCGACTCCACGGAAGAGATGAACTGGAAGACATTCCTGAAAACCTTGTTGACACTCAATCTCGTCTGGTTTATTTGGGGAATGATTTTATTGGTAACGCAACATGGATTACCACTGAATCCCGATGGAAATGCCTCTCAAAGCCCCGATTTGGCTTTCAACACGGCTATCAGTTTTATGGTAAACTGCAACCTGCAACATTACAGCGGCGAAAGTGGATTGACATATTTCACCCAGTTGTTTGTAGTTATGCTTTTTCAATTTATCACAGCAGCAACGGGTATGGCGGCCATGGCGGGAGTAATGAAAGCCATGTCGGTCAAAACAACCAAAACAATCGGGAATTTTTGGTATTTTCTGGTTCGAAGTTGTACGCGTATTCTTTTTCCACTGGCACTGATAGTTGGGTTTATTCTTATTCTGCAAGGAACACCTATGGGTTTTGATGGTAAAATGACAATTCGCACACTCGAAGGCCATGAACAACTTATTTCTCAAGGACCAGCAGCAGCCATTATTTCCATCAAACAACTGGGTACCAACGGTGGTGGATTTTTTGGAGCAAACTCAGCCCACCCATTAGAAAATCCTACTTATTTGTCGAACATTATTGAATGTTGTTCCATTTTGCTGATCCCTATGGCCATGATATTTGCTTTGGGCTTTTATCTGAAGAAGCGAAAACTCAGTTTTATCATTTTCGGAGTTATGTTTGTTGCTTTCGTAATGAGTACATCGATTAATATACACGAGGAATTAAATGGAAATCCGCGTATCGATGCCATGGGAATCGCGCAGCAATATGGTGCCATGGAAGGAAAAGAAGTCCGACTCGGAGCCGGTGCCACAGCCTTGTGGAGTGCCGCAACGACCGTTACTTCCAATGGATCTGTAAATGGAATGCACGACAGTATGATGCCACTTTCGGGCATGGTGACTATGCTCAATATGCAGATAAACACCTGGTTTGGAGGCGTGGGAGTAGGCTTTTTGAATTACTATGCTTTTATTATACTTGCCGTGTTTATCAGTGGGTTGATGATAGGACGAACTCCGGAGTTTATGGGTAAAAAGGTGGAAGCAAAAGAAATGAAAATTGCAACTCTGATTATTTTGTTACATCCTTTCCTCATACTGACAGGTACCGCTATCGCTGCATTTATGATTACCCATACTCCCGAATTGGTAGCTAAAGAAGGCGGATGGTTGAATAATCCCGGCTTTCACGGCTTGAGTGAATTGTATTACGAATTTACTTCGGCTGCTGCCAACAACGGTTCCGGTTTCGAAGGACTGGGTGATAATACTGTTTTTTGGAATTATTCTACCGGCATAGTTCTCATTTTCGGGCGATTTATACCCATTATCGGGCAGGTAGCTATTGCCGGTTTACTGGCCGAAAAGAAATATATCCCCGAATCGGCGGGTACACTGGAGACCGATACAGTGACTTTTGGAATAATGACTTTTGCAGTCATTTCTATTATTGCAGCTTTGTCGTTTTTCCCGGCACACGCACTCAGTACCATTGCAGAGTATTTGACTTTATAATATCTGTCCCATTTGGTTTCCAGATAGTTATATGGATTAAGATTGTATTTAATTGAAAAATCAAAATGAAAAGAAATAAATCAGCTTCCCTATTCCCAAAGAAGCAACTCAAAGAAAGTTTCAGACAATCGTTCGTGAAGTTAAATCCACGCGTGATGATTAAGAATCCGGTTATGTTTACTGTGGAAATAGTAACTGTGGTCATGCTTTTTGTCAGCATGTACTCGCTTTTTAATACCAATCAGGGATCGTTCGGGTACAATATTACTGTGTTTTTTATCTTATTTATTACCCTGTTGTTCGCCAATTTTGCCGAAGCTATTGCCGAAGCACGTGGAAAGGCGCAGGCTGACAGTTTGAAGAAAACCCGGTCGGAAACACCCGCTAAATTGGTTGTCGACGATAAAATAGAAAACATTAGCAGTTCTCAATTGAAAAAAGGCGATGTTTTTGAATGCGAAGCCGGTGACACTATTCCTTCTGACGGTGAAATCGTTGAAGGTTTGGCTTCTATCGACGAAAGTGCCATTACGGGTGAGAGTGCTCCTGTAATTCGTGAATCGGGCGGTGATAAAAGTTCAGTAACGGGCGGAACAAAAGTTTTGTCAGACACTATCCGGGTCATGGTAACTACCCAACCGGGTGAAAGTTTTTTGGATAAAATGATTGCACTGGTAGAAGGGGCATCGCGGAAAAAAACTCCGAATGAAATTGCTCTGACCATATTATTGGCAGGATTCACACTCGTTTTCGTGATTGTGTGTATCACTTTGGTACCCTTAGCCGATTATACAGGTACAGTCATTACCATTGCATCGCTGATTTCATTGTTCGTTTGTTTAATTCCAACTACCATTGGAGGTTTGCTTTCGGCCATTGGCATTGCGGGCATGGACAGAGCGTTGCGGGCCAATGTAATAACCAAATCGGGTAAGGCCGTGGAAACAGCCGGTGACATTGATACCTTGTTGTTGGACAAAACCGGAACCATTACCATCGGTAACCGCCGGGCAACCAATTTCTACCCGGCCACCGGAATTGAATTAGACGATTTTGTCCGTTATTGCCAGCTTTCGTCACTTTCGGATGATACTCCCGAAGGAAAATCAATAATTGAATTAGCCTATGAAAGCAAATCACACATAAAAAGTCAGGACTTGCCCAAAATACGCTCGGTGAAATTTACGGCTGAAACCAGGAGCAGTGGAGTGAATTTGCCCGATGGTACTGAGATCCGTAAGGGTGCCTTTGATGCCATTCGTAAAATAACTGAAACGGCAGGTAACCCCTTTCCGGTTGAAATAGAAGCATATATTCATTCTGTTTCCAGTAACGGTGGTACTCCGTTGGTGGTTTGTGTAACCAAAAAAGTAGTCGGAGTAATCGAGCTGCAGGACATTATCAAACCGGGAATTCGCGAACGTTTTGAACGATTGCGTAAAATGGGCGTTAGAACTGTGATGGTGACTGGTGATAATCCATTAACAGCCAAATATATTGCAGAAGTAGCAGGCGTAGATGATTTTATTGCCGAAGCCAAGCCCGAGGATAAGATGCAATATATCAAAAAGGAACAGGAAATGGGTAAACTCATTGCCATGATGGGCGATGGAACCAATGATGCTCCGGCCCTGGCGCAGGCAAATGTAGGAGTAGCCATGAACAGTGGAACGCAGGCCGCCAAAGAAGCCGGTAATATGGTGGATCTGGATAACGACCCTACCAAGCTGATTGAAATTGTGGAAATTGGCAAACAACTGCTTATGACGCGCGGCACGCTGACTGCTTTTTCCATTGCCAATGATGTGGCTAAATATTTCGCTATCGTTCCGGCATTGTTTATGGTTTCTATCCCAGCCCTGGCAGCAATGAATATTATGAAATTACACAGCCCGGAAAGTGCCATACTAAGCGCAATCATTTTCAATGCTTTAATTATTCCGGCTTTGATTCCATTGGCACTGAAAGGGGTGAAATATAAACCAATCGGAGCATCAGCTTTACTGCGGCGTAATCTGCTGATTTATGGCATGGGTGGTGTGATTACTCCATTTATTGGTATTAAGTTAATCGATTTACTTGTCAGTTTGTTCTTTTAAATAGCTAAATAAAATGAAAACAACTATTTTCAAATCTATAAAAATAACGTTGGTATTTTGTGTGTTCTTTACTGTGTGCTATGTATTGGTACTCTGGCTTTTTGCTCAGTTTGCCGGTCCGAACAAAGGAAAACCCGAAATGCTTAGCCTGAATGGCCAAATTGTAGGAGCTGCCCGGGTTGGTCAAAAGTTTACAAAAGATACTTATTTTTGGGGGCGACCCTCGGCAAACGATTATAAGGCTAATGCTTCTGCCGGAAGCAATAAAGGGCCTACCAATGAGGTTTATCTGAATGAAGTAGAAAATCGTATTGACTCTTTTATGGTTCATCATCCTTATTTGAAAAGGAGCGAAGTCCCCGCCGAAATGGTCACTGCCAGCGGCTCCGGCCTCGATCCGGATATTACTCCAGAATGTGCATACGTACAGGTGAAAAGGGTGGCTCAGGCAAGAGGCCTGAACGAAAAAGAGTTGATGTTGCTTGTCGACAGGCAAATAGAAAAACCTTTTCTTGGGCTTTTTGGTCCTGCAAAAGTAAATGTTTTGAAGCTGAATGTGGCGTTGGAGAAAATTTCAGGCTCCCTCTGATATAAGCATATTCATGGAAACTGAAAAAAAACAGGTAAATTTTAGTGAGTGCATTATTTTTATTTTGTATTTTTTTTAAGAATATCAAATGAAATATCGACGATACTACTATCTTTAAGCCCCGGTCAAGGTTTTGGACAGCCCCAAAAAATATTACAAATAAAACGAACTTAATTCTATGTCGGCAGACAGATCAGTGATTCAATTATGAGCAGAGACGAAAATGCACAACATTTCCTCGATTTAATCAAAAAATCGCGCAGGGGAAAATTCAAGATTTACATAGGAATGATTGCCGGTGTGGGCAAGACATACCGCATGTTGCAGGAAGCTCACGAACTGCTGAAAAGTGGTGTGGATATACAAATCGGTTACATCGAGTCCCATGGAAGGGCCGAAACGGAAGAATTGACCAACGGGTTGCCCATAATTCCCCGGCGAAAAATATTTTACAAAGCTAAGGAGTTGGACGAAATGGATTTGGATGCCATTATCTGTGCTCATCCCGAGATTGTGATTGTGGATGAATTGGCACACACCAATGTCGATGGCAGCCGGAACGAAAAACGCTGGCAGGATGTGCTTGATTTGTTGGAAGAGGGAATTAATGTAATCTCAGCCGTTAATATTCAGCATCTCGAAAGTCTGAACGAACAAGTGCAGGAGATTTCGGGTATAGAAGTGAAAGAGCGAATTCCCGACTCGGTGTTGGAAATGGCCGATGAGATAGTAAATATTGACCTGACAGCCGAAGAACTGATGGCCCGATTGAAAGCCGGAAAGATATATCAGCCGGATAAAATTCAGATAGCATTACGTAATTTTTTTAAATCCGAAAATATCCTGCAGCTCCGCGAAATGGCGTTGAAGGAAGTGGCTTTGCGGGTAGGAAAACAGGTACAAAACGAAATTGTGACAGATTCAACACGCATTCATCACGAAAAGTTCTTGGCCTGCATCAGTTCCAATGAAAAGACCCCGCGAAGGGTAATCCGAAAAACAGCAAGGTTGGCTACACATTACAATACGAATTTTATTGTGCTCTACGTTCAGACGCCAAAAGAAAGTTCGGATCGTATTCCCCTGGCCAATCAGCGTTATTTGTCTAACCATTTTAAACTGGCCACAGAACTTGGCGGGGAAGTGATTCAGGTTCAATCTCCCGATATCATTGGAAGCATTATCCATGCCTGTGAGGAACGACAGATCACAACGGTATGCATGGGAAGCCCTGAATTTAAAATACCCTTAGTCTATTTTTCAATACCTCATTACAAAAAACTGATAAAGTTTTTGTCTCAAAATACTATCGATTTAATTATTTTGACCTGATACCCAATTAACTAATGGAGCTTGCAACATCCCGTTTCGGGATCACCCAATTAGCCAAATAACCAATTAACCAATTAACTAATTAACCAATCAACCAAACAATGAATACAAAATCAAAACTATCGCTGGGCATAGGTTTTCTGGTGACCCTGATTATTCTGTTAGTTGTGCTTTCTGTTGTAAATCTTCAGATGCTGACTGCCATGGAGCCCGACAGCCCGGCAACAGGCCCAATGTTACAACGTGCTTTGTTGATGGTGTCGGTAGCAGGAGTGATGTGCATTCTGGCGGGTATATTTTTATTCGTCCGGTTGCCCGATTCTATCAACAAACCCATACGCGAACTGACCAACGGGATACTTGAAATAGCCAATCATAACTATGATAAACGGCTGAATTTGAGCACGAACAAAGAGTTTGAAAAAGTGTCGGAAAGTTTTAACCGCATGGCCGAACGCCTTGCCGAATATCGCGCCAGTTCACTTTCTGATATTCTTTCAGGAAAGAAATATATAGAAGCTATCGTGAACAGCATCAACGAACCCATTATCGGGTTGAGCAACGAAAATGAAATTCTTTTTGTTAACGACGAGGCGCTGAATATTCTGAATATGAAACGGGAAAACGTGATCCGTAAATCGGCTGTGGATCTTTCGCTGCGCAATGACTTATTGCGGCGTCTGGTCAGGGAATTGTTGAACCCCGATGAGAAAAAAGAACCGCTGAAGATATATGCCGATAACAAAGAAAGTTTTTTTCAGGCGAAATACATTCCTATACGCATGGTGGAAACCGGTGAAATAGAATCACAAAGTATAGGGCATGTAATTATGTTGAAAAATATAACCGAGTTTAAAGAGCTGGAGTCGGCAAAAACCACCTTTATTTCTACCATTTCGCACGAATTGAAAACTCCTATTTCGGCCATTCTCATGAGCCTCCAATTATTGGAAGATCAACGTGTTGGTGAACTGAATAAGGAGCAGAAAGAACTTTCGGAAAGTATAAAGGATAACAGTGAAAGGCTCCTTAGCATTACCGGCGAATTACTCAATATGACTCAGGTAGAAGCCGGGAAACTGCAGCTAATCCCCAAAATAACCAAACCTATAGAGTTGATAAACTATGCCATCAATGCCAACCGCATGCAGGCCGACAGGTTTGGGTGCCAGATAGAAGTGGAATATCCGGAAGTAATCAGTAAGCTTTTTGTGGACAGTGAAAAAATTGCCTGGGTTTTAACCAATTTATTGAGCAATGCCATCCGCTATTCGGCTGAAAACGGGCGTGTGATAATTGGAGCCCGGCAGGATGGGAGTGTGGTGGAAATGTACGTGCAGGACTTTGGTAAAGGTATAGATTCACGTTACCATCAAAGCATTTTCGACCGTTACTTTCGCGTTCCCGGGACCAAAATACAGGGAAGCGGATTGGGCTTGTCTATCTCTAAAGACTTTGTGGAAGCCCACAATGGAACAATTGCCGTTGAAAGTGAACCCGGAAAAGGAAGCCGGTTCGTCATCAGGTTTGATATCAGATAAACACTATTTGTTCATACAAAAAAACCTTCCAAATCATCGATTTAGAAGGTTTATTTTTGTGTGACCCAACTGGGGCTCGAACCCAGGACCCCATCCTTAAAAGGGATGTGCTCTACCAACTGAGCTATTAGATCATCAAACTTTGTATGCTGCATTCTGAAAGGTGACCCAGCTGGGGTTCGAACCCAGGACCCCATCCTTAAAAGGGATGTGCTCTACCAGCTGAGCTACTAGATCGTTTTTCAAAAGCGAGTGCAAAGATAGGGTTTTTTTTGAGAACCGCAAACCTTTTGAATAATAAAACGCAGCAATTTTCTACCAACGATTCTAATTGTCCGAAATACAGATGCTTACAAAACAATAAAAAAACGAGATATTTTTCATTACTTCCGGGGCGGTTTCTTTTAGCGGTTTTTCCAGCACTGTGAGTTCTTCTTGCATCGTTTTTTCGGGTTTGAACATTTATAAACCAGCAAAATATTGTATCTTTGCAATCAATTAACATTTAAAACGCTAATTCTGTTTATTTTGAATAGTTTCTCACTTGTTCTGTTGGTTCTCGTTTTCTCTGCATTCTTTTCGGGAATGGAGATTGCTTTTGCATCATCCAATAAGCTCCGTTTCGAGTTGGATAAGAAGCAACGTGACCTGACATCATCCATTCTTACTGTTTTTTATAAGAATCCTCAGCAATATATTTCCACTATGCTGGTGGGTAATACTATTTGTCTGGTAATATACGGGCTGCTTATGGCTCAGTTGCTGTTGCCCTGGTTGGCACCCATTGGAAGTGACTTGTTGATTATTTTTGTGCAAATCATTCTGGCATCCATTATTGTGCTGTTTACGGCTGAGTTTATACCAAAAACCATTTTCAGGATAAATCCTAACTTGTGGTTACGTGTTTTTTCCTGGTTGTTGTTTATTTGCTACGTTGTTTTATATCCGGTTTCCCGTTTTAGCACTTTGCTTTCACTGGGAATATTGAGACTCTTTGGAGTGAATATCACCCGGAAAACAGAGGAAAATGTGTTTTCACGTATAGATTTGAATTATCTGTTGCAGGAAAGTTTTGTTAATCAACCCAGCGAAAAAGACCAGGAGAACGAAGTGAAGATATTTCAAAATGCGCTTGATTTTTCGAAGGTACGATTGCGCGATTGCTCTGTACCCCGTACAGAAATCATAGCGTTGGAATACGATAAGGACGTGGAAACTCTTATGCAAACCTTTATTGAAACGGGTTTATCTAAAATACCTATTTACAAAGGAAATATCGACAATATTGTGGGCTATATTCATTCTTCTGAAATGTTTGAGCATCAGAAGGAATGGAAAAAGTATATTAATCCCATACCGATAGTCCCCGAAAATATGGCAGCACAGAAATTGATGAAACTGTTTTTGCTGCAAAAGAAAAGTATAGCCGTTGTGGTCGATGAATTTGGTGGTACCGCAGGAATTATTACCCTGGAAGACATAATGGAGGAAATTTTCGGAGAAATAGAGGATGAACACGATACACGCGATTATGTGGCTGAAAAAATCAGCGAAAATGAATATTTTTTCTCCGGTAGGTTGGAAGTTAAGACTATCAATGCCAAATTCGATCTCAATATCCCCGAATCGGATGCCTACGAAACCATAGCCGGATTCATTCTGTTCCATCACGAGCATTTCCCAAAAATGAACGAAGTGATACGGATCGAAAAGTTTACGGTGAAGTGTGTGAAGGTTACAAACAACCGGATTGAATTGGTGAAATTAGGTATAGAATAATAGGGATATTGAAAATTAACCATTCACTTTTCAACAAAAAAAAAGATAAATGACCGTGGAATAAACATTTTTTTGTATATTCGTGCCCTCAATTAAAATATAAAACAAACACAAAAAAAATACAAATTAATTTCAAAAAATGGCAACCTTAGAAAAGATTAGAAGCAAAGGAGTTTTACTGGTATCAGTGGTAGGACTCGCATTATTAGCCTTTATTGTAGGCGACTTCCTGAACTCGGGAGCATCCTACTTCAACCAGTCGCGCGAAACTGTGGCTGAAATAGCTGGTGAAGACATTAATATCAAGGATTATACAGCTGCCATTGAACAGATGACCGAAGTGTACAAAATTGAAACAGGTCAATCCGATTTAAAAGAAGAAACTATGTCTCAACTCCGTACATCGGTGTGGGAAAGTATGGTTAATGAAAAAATTCTGAACGCCGAAGCTGAAAAACTTGGCCTGACAGTGAGTCCTGATGAACTCTCCGATCGCCTGATTGGAAGTAACATTCACCCTTTAATCAGTCAACGCCGCACATTTGCCGGCGAAAATGGTCAATTTAGCCGTCCTCTATTGGTTCAGTTTCTAAATAGCCTGGAAGAAAAACCGGCCAACGAAGAAATGAAACAACAAATTGCACAGGCAAAAAGCTATTGGTTGTTTTGGGAAAAAAATGTTAAGAACACCATACTTCAGGAAAAATACAATGCTCTTATTTCAAAATCGGTTACTGCTAACAGTATCGATGCCAAAATGAGTTATCAGGACCGCAAAGAAAGTGTAGACGTAGCTTATGTTATGCAACCTTATTTTGCTATCCCCGATTCAGCCGTTCAGGTAAGCAACAGTGAAATTAAAGACCGTTACAACAAACAAAAAGAACAATACAAACAAGAAGCCAGTTGCTCGCTCGATTATGTTGCTTTCGAAATTAAACCCTTGAAAGAAGACTATAAAGAAGCAGAAGTATGGATGGCACGTTTGGCCCCCGAATTTAATACTACCACCGATGTGGTTGGATTAGTAAATTCTAATTCCGATGTGATGTATGCCGGACGCAATTATTCTGAATTAGACGTTCCTGCTACCTTGAAAGCGTTTGCTTTCAGCGGAAAAACAGGTGACAATGTAGGTCCTATGTTTATTAATGATACCTATACCATGGCACGTATCATGCAATCGGGCATACTACAATCGGATTCAGTGAAATTACGTCATATCTTTTTAGTTGCTAAAGACGCTGTTAAAGCCGATAGTCTGGTTGCTGCCATTCGTGGTGGTTCTGATTTTGCCGCTTTAGCTAAACAATATTCAGCCGTAAAACAAACTGCTGCTAACGGTGGTGAGATTGGTTGGCTGACTGAAAATGCCGGTGGTGTTGACAAAGAAATTACAAATGCTGCTTTCACCAAATCGGTGAATGAAGTATTTACCATCAAAAACGAACAAGGAGTACAGATCATGCAGGTGATGGACAAGACTCAGGCACGTCGCAAGGTCAAATTAGCTATTCTCGAACGTAAAGTGGTTCCAAGCAGCAAAACATACAGCAAAATTTACAACGATGCTAAACAATTTGCAGCCGAAAATACTTCAGCTGATGTATTTAAAAAGAAAGCTAAGGATAAAGGGTATATCGTTCACCCGGCTAACGAACTTTTGGTGAATGCCGAAACGGTTGGTTCTATCCCACAGTCACGTCAAATCGTACGTTGGGCATTTTTAAGTGATAAAGGAGATGTATCGGATGTATTCGATTGTGGAACTCAATTTGCAGTAGCTTTAACTACCGAAATTAGTGAAAAAGGATATCGTCCTCTCGAAAAAATGACTGCACAATTGAAGAGTGAAATCATTAAAGATAAAAAAGCCGAGTTGATGATTAAAAACCTGACAGCTCAGTTGGCAAAAACCCCTTCTTTGGAAGCATTGGCACCAGTTATTGCCACTGACGTGAAAGTGGCTACAGCCGTAAACTTTGCTACTTATCAGTTCGGTTTAGCCGGTTTCGAACCTACAGTGATTGGTAAAGCATCCATTGCTACCCTGAATAAAGTTTCATCGCCTATCAAAGGAAACGCCGGTGTCTATGTTATCCGCACTTCCAACAAAGTAGTTAACCCTGAAGCTTTCAATGCTAAAATGGAAATTATGCAACTGAATGCCCGCATGGGATATTCAATGCCTTATATGATTACTCAGGATTTAAAAGACAAAGCTGAGATCGTAGATAATCGTTCTACTTTCTATTGATAATGTAAAATTATTTTCTTTAAAAATAAGGAAAACGGGATGAATATTTTCATTCCGTTTTCTTTTTATCCGCAAGTTTGCGTAACTTTGCGCAAAGAATAGCACTTTTTTGCTAAAAAAAATACCTCATGACCAGAATATCACTCGTAGGCAAGACCCTCGAAGAATTGAAAACCATAGTTTCCGGATTGGGAATGCCCGCTTTTACAGCCCGACAAATAGCCGAATGGCTCTATCAAAAACGGGTTTTTAATATTGATGAGATGACTAATATTTCATTGAAAAATAAAGCCTTACTCAACGAACAATATATTGTAGGCCGTACTTTACCCGTTCAGGCTGTGGCTTCGGAAGATGGAACTGTAAAATACCTGTTCCATACCGAGGGCGGACATTTTGTGGAAACAGTTTATCTGCCCGAAGAAGACAGGGCTACACTCTGTGTTTCCTCTCAGGTTGGTTGCAAGATGGGTTGTCTGTTTTGTATGACTGGTAAGCAGGGATTTGTTGCCCAACTCACCACCGCCGAGATATTAAACCAGGTGCTGTCTATTCCCGAAGCCGAAAAGCTATCCAATATAGTTTTTATGGGCATGGGTGAACCTTTCGATAATACACTTGCCATGCTTCGTGCATTGGAAATCCTGACTGCCGACTATGGTTACGCCTGGAGTCCACGCAGAATTACCGTTTCGTCTATCGGAATCATTCCGGCCATGAAAATTTTCCTCGAAAAATCAGGTTGTCATTTGGCTATCAGTCTGCACTCACCATTTGCTCAGGAACGTTTGCAACTAATGCCTATCGAAAAAGCATATCCTCTGTCTAAAATTCTGGACGAACTGCGCAAACACGATTTCAGCAAGCAACGCCGCGTTTCCTTTGAGTACATCCTCTTTGATGGACTAAACGATTCCATGCGACATGCAGTAGAACTGGTCCGCATATTGAAAGGCATCGATTGCCGCGTCAATCTGATTCGTTTTCATGCCATTCCCGGAGTTGATTTGAAAAGTTCCAACCCTGATAAAATGACCTTCTTCCGCGATTATCTGAATGATAACGGAGTTACAGCTACCATCAGACGTTCACGCGGTGAAGATATTTTTGCTGCCTGCGGTATGCTTTCTACATTGGAGAAAGAAAAAAAAGAAGCGGAATAATTAGTTAGAAAAGTTTTACATCCCGGTTCATTTTCCTGTATTTTAGTTGTGATTTTTGCTTTCTGCATACGCGGAAAGTGATTCTTTTGTGTTTTAGAACTTCCCCGATTTCTATAACTACTTGTCTTTTTGTCTATTCGTTTAATATAATATGAGAAACAAATTACTCTCCATACTGATTGTCGTTTTGTTGTTTTGCAGTGCAAACCTAACTCTTTACGGGCAGAAAAATGTGGAGAATCAGATAGAGGATTCTCTTACGGCGATAGCCAATAGTTATACCTGGGTGGGAAAAGTAAGTGTGATTGGTTTTTCGGCCAATGCCAAAACCCATAAGCTAATGATAACGGCCAACGAAAGATTGGGATATATGCCCTTTCGGCCCGCCAGTGTGAAACGTATCTATGATGCCATCGCTAAAGCTTTACCCTCGAAATACGACGGCTTTTCTGTCACCTGTCAGGTCGATAACCGTAATATTGATGACCTGATCCCCAATTTTTATCGTTCAGCCGGTTTTGATGAGCAACGAAATTTTTGCGTGCCAGTTCCCGATCATGCCCTGGTAACCAATAATTCCCGTCCCTATGATCTGAGTAACGGCTTACAAAACCGGCATTTGGCTGTCTGGCAAAGTCATGGCTGGCATTACGATCAGGGTCTGGCACGCTGGGAGTGGCAACGTGCACGCGTATTTCAAATTGTGGAGGATTTGTACACCCAATCCTTTGTGCTGCCTTATCTGGTCCCCATGCTCGAAAATGCGGGAGCCAACGTATTACTTCCCCGCGAACGCGATACACAAATACATGAAGTGATTGCCGATAATGATGCCAGTAATGCTATATCGCGTTATCGGGAACATAACGACATAAAAAGCTGGAAAGCCGCTGATGGAGTTGCTTTCGCCAATAAACAAAAAACATACAGGCAGGGCGAAAATCCCTTTACCATGGGTACTTATCGTATTATTCCATCGGTTACCAGTGTTGACGAATCAAGCCGGGCCGAATGGATACCCTATATCCCCGAAACCGGGCGTTATGCGGTGTATGTTTCGTATAAAACGGTAGAAAACAGCGCTGAAGACGCACACTATACCATATTTCACAAAGGCGGAAAAACCGAATTTACGGTAAACCAAACTATGAATGGTGGAACGTGGGTCTACCTCGGACATTTTTATTTCGATCGCGGCCGTACCAACCAGTCGAAAGTGGTAATAAGTAATTTGACCTCTGATGATAGTAAAGTAGTGACTGCCGATGCCGTAAAATTCGGGGGAGGCATGGGGAATATTGCACGAAGCCCCAATGGTGCTGCAATTCCACCCAATATAAAAAGTTCGGATGATACTTCAGATAACTCCAGTTTGACAAAATCCACCGCTTTCTTTTTGCCCGAAGTAAGCGGGTATCCCCGTTTTACCGAAGCTGCTCGTTACTGGTTACAATGGGCCGGTTTCCCCGATTCCATTTATAGCCGCAGTCAGGGAAAAAACGATTATACCGACGATTTCCAGTCACGCGGATACTGGTTAAACTATCTGGTTGGCGGATCAGCGGTTGCTCCCAACGATCCGGGATTAAAAGTTCCCATCGATCTGGCTTTGGCTTTTCATTCCGATGCCGGTACAACGGTGAACGATTCCATTATCGGTACCCTGGGGATTTGTACCGTTCAGAACTCCGATGGACGTTCAACCTTCAAAAATGGCGTGTCCCGCTGGGCTTCCCGCGATTTGACCGATATTATACAAACACAGTTGGTAAACGATATCCGTAAACTCTATGCGCCTGAATGGACACGACGCGGAATATGGAATAAGTCCTACAGCGAATCGCGCGTGCCCGAAGTGCCTACCATGCTGTTGGAATTGCTATCGCATCAGAATTTTGCCGATATGCGTTATGGCCTCGATCCCCGTTTCCGCTTTGCCCTTAGCCGTTCGGTATACAAAGGTATGCTGAAATACCTTGCCTCGGCCAACGGGACGCAATATGTGGTACAACCCCTTCCGGTGAAGCAATTCAGCACCCGTTTTGTAGACAAAGACAAGGTGGAACTGCATTGGGTTGCCGTAGCCGACAGTCTGGAACCTACTGCTACGACCGATAAATATGTACTTTATACCCGTACGGATGAAGGTGCATTTAACAACGGCGTTTTAGTAAACTCCAACCGGTTGACAATTACTGTGGAGCCCGGAAAAATATATAGTTTCAAAGTTACTGCCGTGAATAAAGGCGGCGAAAGTTTCCCGTCCGAAATACTCTCGGTAGGCCGCGCATTCAACGAAAGCGGCGAAGTGCTTGTTGTTAACGGTTTCGACCGTATCAGCGCTCCCGCCGGTTTTGTGTTGGACAGCACCTATGCCGGTTTTCTCAATGATATAGATGCCGGAGTGCCTTATATTTCGGATATCAGTTTTATTGGGAAACAGTATGAATTTAAACGCAATAAACCCTGGATAGACGATGATGCTCCCGGTTTCGGTGCCAGCCATGCTAATTACGAGACCAAAGTGATAGCCGGAAACAGCTTCGATTATCCCTATTTACACGGAAAATCAATATTCGCGGCTGGTTTTTCCTTCGTTTCCAGCAGCGATGAAGCGGTGATGAACGCTGATGTGGATTTGAATCAATATAAGATAGTGGACCTGATTTTAGGCAAGCAAAAACAAACTAAGATAGGAAATGGACGAAAAGCACCTGAATTCAAAACTTTTCCATTAGCTTTGCAGCAATCAATTCAATCTTTTTGTCAAAAAGGTGGTAATTTATTGCTTAGTGGTGCGTATATTGCGTCCGATTTGTGCGATGGTGAAAATGCGGATCGCGGAGACAGGTCATTCGTAGAAAATACATTGAAGTTGAAATTCAGGACCTCCAGGGCGAGTATAACCGGAAAAGTAAAACTGGTGAGCTCCGGGAACAAACATTTCCCCAAAATGGATTTTGCCTATTACGATCAACCCAATGCAGTTTCGTATTATGTAGAGTCACCCGATGCCATAGAGCCGGTGGGAGCGGGAGGATTTACTTTTTGCCGTTACGCCGAAAATAACCTGAGTGCAGCTGTGGCTTACGACGGAAAGTATAAAACCTGTGCTATGGGTTTCCCCTTCGAAATCATTCAATCCGAAGCCGACAGGGACAAGTTTATGGAGTCGGTTCTGTCGTTTCTTTCGGCCAGGTAAATGTAAAATGAACTAAGTTTTTTTGTTTTCTGAAATAATTAAATTTATTACGCCCATGAAAATTAGATTGTTAACTCTCCTTTTTTCGGTTTTAATGCTAAGCTCTTGTGGCAATAGCGGGTATACCTTGCCCACTGTGTCGGGATCCAAGTACGAAGTGCTGGTGGTAATTAACGATTCGGTATGGAAAGCACCTGTCGGCCGTTCAGTTATTGCACTGTTGGATAGGGATATGGAAGGTCTTCCGCAGGGAGAAGCGGTTATGAAAATATCACAATGTAATAAGCTGGAGTTTACCGACGCCTTGAAGCCGGCCCGTAACCTACTGCTGACCGATATTTCAACGAAATATAAACATCCAAAAGTAATTTATACCACAAACAAATGGGCCAAACCTCAATCGGTAGTACAAATACAGGCGCCCAACGATTCGGTTTTTGCCGGTATTATAGCTACCTACGGCGATAATATACTCAATTACTTTTTGCGTACCGAAAGAGAACGTCAGATTGAATTCAATAAAGGAAATGTAAATAAGAAAGCCAAAGATGAAATTGAAAAACTATTCGGCATTCAAATGGATATACAACTGGAAATTAATAAAGTAATAAAAAAAAGAAAAGACTTCTATTGGGTCACCAACAATAATCCGAATGCCCGTCAGGATATTGTGATTTATTCATATCCATATACCGACAAGAAAACATTCACGCAGGAATTTGTGCTGGCAAAGCGCGATTCGGTGATGAAGGCCAATATACCCGGTGAATTTGAGGGTTCCTATATGGGCACCGAATATCAGTATTATCCTCCCGTTTTCAACGAAATATGGGTCAACAACGGATACTGTGCCGAAGTGCGCGGACTCTGGAAAATAAAGAATGGCGGCGCCATGGGAGGTCCTTTTTACAGTCATACCCGCCTGGATGAAATCAATCAACGGGTGATTACTATCGAAGGATTTGTGTTTGCCCCGGGGTCAAAGAAAAGAAACCCCATGCGACAACTCGAAGCCATTATCTATTCGGCTAAATTACCTCAGGAAATTAATGCGGTGAAAGAAATACCGGTAACAGGTAAAAAAATAAATGTTAGTAAAGTCAAAAAATCAATTTAATTGATCAATAGAAAATATTCTTATGGAAACAGACAAAATAATTATCGGAATTACACACGGTGACATCAACGGCATCGGTTACGAAGTGATACTTAAAACCCTGGCGGATAATCGCATGTTGGAGACCTTTATCCCCGTTATTTACGGTTCCCCCAAAGTGGCGGCCTATCATCGTAAAAATCTGGATATTCAGGGATTAAATATTAACCTGGTAAATTCTATTGAAGAAATTAATCTGAAGCGGATTAATCTCGTTAACTGTGTGGACGATGAAATTAAAGTTGAACTGGGCCGTTCTACCGACGAGGCCGGAAAGGCTGCTTTTGTGGCATTGGAACGGGCTACCGAAGATTTAAAAAGAGGAGCGTTGCATGCCATTGTTACCGCACCTATCAATAAAAAAAATATACAATCGGATGTTTTTCATTTTCCGGGTCATACCGAATATTTAGAGCAGAAATTCGGAACGGGTACACCTGCCTTGATGATGCTGATCAACGATGTGATGCGTGTCGCCGTGGTTACCGGACATGTGCCGGTGAGTGAAGTCTCTTCTCAACTGACAGAAAAACTGATACTCGATAAACTCAAGGTATTGAATGCCTCGCTGATTCAGGACTTTTCTATTGGCCGTCCACGCATTGCCGTGTTGGGGCTTAACCCGCATGCCGGCGATGATGGCGTGATTGGTGAGGAAGAACAAACAGTAATTATTCCCGCTATGAAACAAGCCGAGAAACTGGGTATCCTATGCATGGGACCATATCCTGCCGATGGATTCTTCGGTTCTGGTAACTTCAATAAGTTTGACGCTGTATTGGCCATGTATCACGATCAGGGCCTGATTCCTTTTAAAACAGTTTCGATGGACAGTGGCGTTAATTTTACCGCCGGTCTGCCTGTTATCCGCACATCCCCCGATCATGGAACTGCTTACGATATTGCCGGTAAAAATATAGCTTCCGAGGATTCGTTCCGTCAGGCTTTGTATATGGCCTACGATATTTATCAGAACAGACTCATACACAAAGAAATTAGTGACCATCCACTCAAAACCGAACAACGTGTGGAACGTGGTGGAAGAGTGGAATAGTTTATAGTCGATAGTTTATAGTTGATAGTTTATAGTTTATAGTCGATAGTAAATAGTTTAGAGTAAATAGTGTATAGAAATACAGACTGATGGAAATATCAGTCTAAAAATCAAAGGAAACAATAACTCCAAAAAATATTGGAGACGAAACTATTCAACATAGGAGACGAAACTATTAAAATTTAGGAGACGAAAGTAATATAATTCTCCGTTAGCTAACGGATTAGGGGTCATTCTCCCTTAACTAACGGACTAGGGGTTGTTTTTGTTTCATAAGAGTTTATAGCATTCCAAACCGGGAATATCAGTCTAAAAATCAAATAAAACAATAAAATGAAAGTTTAGGAGACGAAACTAATTTTGTTCCCCTTTAGGGGTTAGGGGTTCTTCTTTTTTTCATAAGAGTAAATAGTATAGGTACATAAAAAAACACGATGCGTTTTGCATCGTGTTTTTTTCTCTTGTGATAAGGTCTTATTAGTAGATTTATTTCGAAAATCAAAATACGAAGTATTTTCTTATCCGTTTTCATCCGCTAAACCCGCGTTAATCCGCGTTCTATTTTTTATTAAGCCATCATGGACAACCCATCCCAAACGTTATCGTGCCAAAATCCTACATCAAAGAATCCGGATTCAGTGTGTCTTTTTCTATATCCAAAAAATATTTGTAGGTTCCCACCTTCAGTTCGGCACAAGCATCGTAATCGCATACGATAATGCCTTTGGGATGCTGCTGAAGCGCGCTAATAGTCCACATGTGACTGATTGATTCTTCCACGGCGTGACGCAAGGCGCGGGCTTTATTATGACCGTTGACGATAATCAATACTTCTTTGGCATCCAGCACGGTACCCACACCAACCGTAATGGCTGTTTTTGGCACTTTGTTTACGTCGTTATCGAAGAATCGGGAATTGGCAATGATAGTATCTGTTGTCAATGTTTTTTGACGGGTACGCGAAGCCAGCGATGAAGCAGGTTCGTTAAAGGCAATGTGTCCATCGGGACCAATACCACCCAGGAATAAATCTATACCGCCCACCTTTTTTATTTTGGCTTCATAATCGGCACATTCCTCTTCCAGATCGTCGGCATTACCGTTCAGTATATTTGTGTTTTCGGCCTTGATATCTATATGACTGAAAAAGTTACTCCACATAAAAGTATAATAACTTTGCTCGTGATCCTGAGGCAGGCCCACATATTCGTCCATATTGAAGGTAATCACGTTTTCGAACGACACCATTTCGTTTTTGTACAATTCAATCAACTGACGATACATTCCCAGTGGCGAAGAACCCGTAGGTAATCCCAATACAAAAGGCTTTTTGGCCGTTGGGTTCGCCTGGTTAATCTTTGCAGCTACGTAATTGGCCGCCCATTTCGAAACGTTCTGATAATCGGGTTGGATAATGAGTCTCATACTATATTTGATTTTGTTAGTTTTATCATACAAAAATACGATTTTTTTTTGGAATCAGGGCTCCTTTTACCAATAAGAAAGTGAGCATTGTTGCCTCAGCATTCTGGCTGCAATAAAACCAACGGCTATAAAAACCGAAAGTGGTTTGCCATACATGCTTTAAGGTTTCTCTCGCCTTATTCTGTGTAAACAAATCTTTTCCACTTCTTCCAAATGTAGAACCGATTTATCTTAACCCGATGCATCCAACGATAAACAGATGTGGAAAATATTTAAGAAAGCGGAGTAGTATTGACCTGAAAAGCAGAAATCTGCGTGTGAAATTAGTTTACTTTTTTTGTGGTACAGTTGCATGTGTTAAATATATTGCGTACTTTCGAAGCGTTAAAATTGCATTTATGCTTCGATACATTCAAATTCTCCTGATACTTCTGATTTGTTTGAGTACGTTTAGTTGCTCTTATCAGTCCGACGAACTGAATACAGCCGAAGGACTCATGGAAACAGCCCCCGATTCTGCATTACAAGTTTTGCAAAGTATAAATCGATCGCGCCTAATCAGGCCTTCCGATAAAGCTTTATATGCTTTATTGATGAGTCAGGCGATGGATAAAAACGACATTAAAGTGGAATCCGATTCATTGATTAGCCTGGCGACTCAATATTATGATGATAAAGATCCACTGCATGCTGGATATGCCTGGTTTTACCTGGCTCGTTGTGCTAATAACCGCGGGAATGCCCCTGTACAGGCCGATGCTCTATTGAAAGCACAAACGTTTGCCACAATAGCAGATAATGATAAATTACTGGGATTGGTATATGGTGATAAGGGAAATATGTATAAAACCCAGCAGCAAATGGATAGTTCCATCTGCTAGTTTAAACGGGCTTATCAATCATTCCAAAAAATGCATGATAAACGTAACTGCATTATTGCATTACTTAATATCGGTGGTGAATTCCTAAATAAATCAAGTAATGACAGTGCAATTATATATTTTCAGTTAGCTGAAAATAAAGCTAAACTATCGGATGAGACGTTGATACTTTCAACAATTTATCGCAATCTTGGAGCAGTCTATTTTAAACAGAAAAATTATAATACTGCCTTAAAATATTTCCGCAATGTACCCTCAACTCATATTGGTATATACGATAGTAACAAGTGGTATCTTTTAGCAAATATATTTGTTGAAATAAATAATGGTGATTCGGCACGATATTATCTTAATAAAGTAACTGATCTACAAGAAATGGCTCCCAATTATTATCGACTATGGCAAATTTTGAACGAAAATGAAGGGAATTTGAATAAAGCACTGTATTATTCCAAACGAGTTACTTCAAGTACCGATTCTTTATATAAAACGAAACTCGATGTCAGTTTTTCAGGTATGGAAAAAAAATATAAATTCCAAAGTCTGCAAGTATCAAACCAGGAACTAATTATTAAAAATAAGCAAAATATAATTCTGCTTTATCTTGCACTGTTTATTCTGAGTTTGGGCGCTGCTATAGTTCTTTTTCGGAGAAATAGAATCAAAAGTCAACAACTGAAAGTACAAATTCAGTTAGTCGAAAATGAAAGAATTTTGGTTGAGAAGGAAAAAGAGAACATCAATCTGCTTGAACAACAACTAAAAATGCAAAATATTCTACTTTCTAACGTAGAGCAATATCGTAAACACTCCATTAAACGACCCCTGAATGATGAAGAAAGGCGGGGTGTAATAAGCCCCATACTGAATCCGACCTTCCATGAAGAATTAATTGCCAGCATGGACGTTAAATATAATAATATTTCCAAACGTCTTATCGAACGTTTCCCTGATTTAACCCAACGGGATATTTTAATTTGTTGTTTGTTGTTGGCAGATTTCGATACAGGCATGATTGCCACTATTCTGGATTTAAAAATTGAATCTATTACCAAGCACCGATATCGACTGCGTGCAAAACTCCAAATGCAAAATTCAGAAAATTTGGTTGATTATTTAAATAATTTATGACCTGATTATCCCCCTTTTTTGATTTTTTTTCTCTCCAATAATTCATGTCCATATCACGTTATATTTTACTTCTCACATATCTCAGATTAACAAATAGTTAGAGCCTTTCATTTAAATCAATGTCCATATAATTAATCCTGAAGATTTAAACAATTCAGGATTTATTTTGTGTTAATTTGCATTGTTGGAAATTTAAAATCTAATGAAAAATGTTTATCCCTACTGGTTTCGGTAGTTTTTATTTTTACGTGTTGTTTCTTTGAAAATGATATGAAAATTAAAAATGCATTTATAATAGAAAATCCACCTGTTATTATTAATCCACCATTTAAAATATTCAGTAATAATTCAAATATTTTTTTTAAAACAACACCAATACATTTTAGTTTGTAACATAGAGAACTAATTTGAAATAGTTTGAGAGTTGATATCATTGATAGTGAATAATTCTTAAAAAAGTCAGGCAAGCGATGTGAAAAGTCGTTTGCCCGATATTATAACCGCAATTGAATTTAAATGAAACAAAAACGAATATTAGTAACCGAAGGAGCAGATCGTTCTCTATTTAGTTTTACTCAAAATCAAATAGAAATAATAGCAAATACTTTACTTAGTAAAATCAATTCGATTGAAAATCCCGGGTTATTGGAAGGAAGAACCGGAGTGTCATTGTTTTTTTTAAACTATTATAAACTAACCGGGAATCGAAAGTATCGGGATTCCGCAATAGCAATTATTGAATCGGTAAGTATTAATCTGGAGCTATTGAGAGAAAATTTTGGCTTTTCAAACGGATTATCAGGGATTTCGTGGTATATAGAATATATGGCAAAACGTGGGTTTATTGAAAATGATACAAACGAGATATTGGAAAAAGTTTGTTTGCAACTAAATGGCGTCGATTTTTGCGGAATTTCAGACCTGAGTTTATCAAAAGGACTAATTGGCAATGGTATGCATTTTCTGGCAAGATTAAGCAATCCGAATTTTCTGGCACAAAAAGAGCTTCATCTGAAGGAGAAAAATATCAGCTTCATTCTGGTTGATTTGCTTACAGAACATCTCTATGGAATAAAAGAGGAGGGTCGCAAAAATGTATATGAAGAAAATTGTATAGCTGAAATTATTTTATTTTTATGCCAATTACAAAAGCTTCAGGTTTACTCCGAAATCCTGGATACAGTTCTGCGTGATTATGTGAATTGTTGCAGGAAGTTCTCCTTTTATAAAAAGTCCACATTATATACTGCTTATGCACTATACCAGGCATCGAAAGCACTACACGATAAAGAACTGGAAGAATTGTCGATAAATATGGCACTTAAGCGAATTGAAGATAAGGATAAAGCAAATCGCGAGACAGGAATTCTCATCGGGGAAATGTGGAGAGCACATTTATATAATCTTTTTTATCAACAGACAGCTATCGAGACTTTTAAAACCGCTGCATTATTTTGGACAAATAAAATACTGAGTGTAAAGATAATTCAATCTGAAATGGATATAAGTATTACATCCGGTTTAGCCGGTATGGGCTTAGTATTAATTTCCATAGTAGCTGACTTTAAACCCGATTGGGATGGCTGTTTATTACTTTAATGAGCAAAATTAAAAAAGACATCTTGCAGTATGAAATCATTCACGTTTATTGCTTGATTTTCCTGCATATATAACTTCGCTGAATTAAATATATAAATACTACCATTTATACATCAAATCTAATCATTTAGATCCTGTTGGGATGGGCAGCCATTACTGGTATTTTTCGAGACAAAATAATCAGAACTGATATATTTGTAGTTGTAAAATGGATAAAGATATTTATTCATATCCGGGCGAATTTAGAGGAAAATACACGATTGCGAAGGATTATGAAGAAACAATTGATAGTCCGAATCCGGGTTTAGCGGTTTCATAAAATGATAGATGAACTCATTCAGGCTCGGATTTAAAGATGATTTATTATATTCTCAGGGGATAAACAATTCAGATAATGAAATTTAGATAAGAGTTGACAAAAAAATAATCCATAATTTTAAAAAAAAACACCATGAAAAAACTTTTGATTACTTCTGCTTTTACCCTTAGTTTGGTATTTCTATTGAGTAGTTTTAGTAAAGTTCAAGCGTCAACGTTTGAAAAATCGAAACTTATAGGGACCTGGGAACAATGCGATTCTTTAGGTAATTCCGTTGAAACAGGTATGGGGATTACTAAATACAAGATTATTACACCTGAGACATTTACAGTTATTCAGGGCTACAAAGAAAAAGGAATTTTTGGGGGAATTTTTTTTGGAAGCTATTTGCTTGAAAATGATATTTACACAGAGATACTCACCTATACAGATCCTCAAATGCTTAGTATCAAGGGCACTAAAAATTTATTCTATATAGTGTTTGATAATGATTTGATGCATATCAATGGCATTAATAATCCATATAAACAAGTCTGGAAAAAAGTGGTTAAATTATAAGAAGACAGATAAACTAACGCAACCATTAAAATTCAGAGGATGTCCGCAATCCCGGCATATATAAGTCCTCTGAATTGCACCGATAACCACTACCATTTAGACATCTATTCAAAAAAAAGGACGCATCGGTATCACTCCGCTGCGTCCTTTAATAAACTATATACTTATGAAACAAAAGACCCCAAGCCCCTAAAGGGGATGTTGAATAGTTTCGTCTCCTATATTTTGATAGTTTCGTCTCCTACATAAGAACCCCAAACCCCTCCAGCAAGCGGGATAAATTGCGGGGCTTTTGATTAGTTTCGTCTCCTATATTTTGATAGTCCCGTCTCCTATATTTTAATAGTTTCGTCTCCATATTTTAATAGTTTCGTCTTCTATAATTTTAATGTTATTGTTTTTTTAGATTTTTAGTCTCGTCCTTACGAGACTAAAATGCTATAAACTATAAACTATTAACTATCAACTATCAACTATCAACTATAAACTATAAACTAATCTGCCGATTCAAATTGTTGTAAAAACCGTACATCATTTTCCGAGAACATACGCAGGTCTTTCACCTGGTATTTCAGGTTGGTGATGCGTTCCACGCCCATGCCGAATGCAAAGCCAGAATAAACTTTTGAGTCGATGCCACAGTTTTCCAATACGTTTGGATCAACCATTCCGCAACCGAGGATTTCCACCCAACCTGTATGTTTACAAAATGAACAACCTTTTCCGCCGCACAGATTACACGAAATATCCATTTCGGCACTCGGTTCGGTAAACGGGAAGTAGGAGGGACGCAAGCGGATTTGTGTTTCCGGTCCGAACATTTCCTTGGAGAAATACATCAAGGCCTGTTTCAGGTCGGCAAAGGATACATCCTTGTCTATATATAAACCTTCCACCTGATGGAAAAAGCAGTGTGCCCGTGCCGAGATAGCTTCGTTGCGGTAAACACGTCCGGGAAAGAGTTTGCGGATAGGTGGTTTTTGTTCGCCCATAACGCGGATTTGTACCGATGAAGTATGGGTACGAAGCAGCACATCCGGATTTTGTTCTATGAAAAAAGTATCCTGCATATCGCGCGCCGGATGTTCGGGTGCAAAATTCAATGCTCCAAACACATGCCAGTCGTCTTCTATTTCGGGTCCTTCGGCAATGGTAAATCCAATGCGTGAGAAAATATCTATGATTTCGTGTTTAACCAGCGAAAGTGGATGACGGGTTCCCAGTTTAATGGGATCGGCGCTACGGGTTAAATCCAATTCCTGTTCCGGATTCAGTAAGGAATTAAAACCTTCCTTGATCACGTTTATTTTATCCTGTGCGGCGTCTTTCAATTCGTTTAGCAATTGGCCTACTTCGCGTTTCTCGTCGTTGGCAACGTTTCTAAAATCATTGAAAAGAGCCGAAATCTCTCCTTTTTTACTTAAATATTTAATACGAAGTGCTTCCAGTTCTTCCTGGTTGGCAGCTGCAAGTTGGTTTATTTCTTCCAACAATTGATTAATCTTATTCTTCATTTTATCTTTACTTTATCCGTGGAATGGTAAAATTCCTGTGAGTCAAATTCCGCTGTAGTCATTTGCAGGCTGTTGCGTTTTTCATTTGCATACAAAAGTAATCATTTTTCGCCGAAAACCGGTCCTGTACCGGCAAATATGAATTATGAGTGAAAAAATATGATAGCAAATCTTTATTTGTCTGAATTTTGCGTTATATTTGTGAATCCGAAAAAGAATGAATCATTATGCCAATTCAAAATATACTTCAGTTTCTCACGGACTTAAATAATAACAACAATCGTGAGTGGTTTGCCGAAAATAAAGAACGTTACGACCTGGTTCGTAGCGAGTTCGAGACCCTGAGTGCTGCGTTGATCGTCGAAATATCCAAATTCGATGAGGACATTCGCCATGTAGATATCAAAGAATGTGTTTTCAGAATATACCGCGATATACGTTTTTCGCACGATAAAACTCCTTATAAAACACATTTTGGAGTTTATATTGCCAGTGCCGGCGGACGAAAGAGTCAGCGTGCCGGTTATTACCTGCATCTCGACCCGGCCGGTTGTTTTATTGGTGCCGGTGTCTGGTGCCCGCAACCCAATTTACTGAAAGTGCTGCGCCAAAGCGTATACGATAATATAGAAGAACTGAACCAGATACGTACCAGCCCCGATTTTGCTCAGTATTTTACTTCCTTTTACGAAGAAGACAAACTCAAAACGGTTCCCCGCGGCTTTCCCAAGGATTTCCCCGATGCCGAACTGCTTAAACTGAAACATTATCTGGTGGAATATAAACTCGATTCTTCATTCCTGGAATCCGATGATTTTATCCTCCGGGTTGCCGATATTGCAAAAAAAGCTTATCCTTTTAACCGGTTCCTGAACTATACCGTGGATGAGTTTATAGTTCATAGTTTATAGTCGATAGTTTATAGTTGATAGTTTATAGTTCATAGTCGATAGTTTATAGTTGATAGTCCCGAAAAAACGGGATGTCGCAAGCTCCATCGATAGTTTATAGTTTAGTTCCATCTTTAATAATAGGTACATATAACGACTCAAACATTAGGAGACGAAACTAATTAATAATTAACATTATGCCCGGTTATCAGGATTTTAAAGATTTATCGGCTTATAAGAAAGGTTTTCAACAAGCGTGTGAGATCTTTACGATAACGATAAGTTTTCCAAAAGAAGAAAAATATTCTTTAACCGATCAGATTCGAAGATCGTCTCGTTCAGTATGTGCGAATTTAGCTGAAGCTTATCGCAAACGGGATTATCATAAACATTTTCTATTAAAAATAACCGACTGTCTGGGTGAAAACAGTGAAACACTTGTATGGCTTGATTTTTCACTGAATTGTAAATATTTTACTCAGGAAGTTTATGACAAACAAAAAGCATTAAATGAAGAAGTTGGTAAATTATTGTCTTACATGTACAATAACCCGGATAAATTTGGTGTAAATGATTTATAGTTAGTTTATAGTATATAGTTTATAGTTTGGGGCTTAGGGCTTAGGAAGATTTGAGCGATAGTTTGTAGTATATAGTTCATAGTTAACCGTTTATAGTTCATAGTACATAGTCAATGTTTTATAATACATAGTTCATATATATGATCATTAAAAATTTAATTTTAATACCTGAAACTAAAAACTAATTACTAACTATAGACTAATTACTAACTATAAACTAAGTACTAACTATATACCATAAGCTAACAATAAGCGCTCAGCTCTTTACTATAAACTATAAACTATATACTATAAACTAAGTACTAACTATATACCATAAGCTAACAATAAGCGCTCAGCTCTTTACTATAAACTATAAACTATATACTATAAACTAAGTACTAACTATATACCATAAGCTAACAATAAGCGCTCAGCTCTTTACTATAAACTAACTATAAACTATATACTATAAACTATTATGATCCTTGACACTTTAGAAAACGCTGAATTATACACTTCCATTCACCCATTATTTAAAAAAGCTTTCGATTTTTTATGTAACACCGATTTGAAGGAATTGGCCTTGGGTAAAATAGAACTCCAGGGTTCCGACCTGGTGGTGAATGTAGTAGAAATAGACGGAAAAACGGCCGAAGTTGCCCGCATGGAAACACACAACCGTTATATAGATATTCAGGTTCCGGTAAGCACCACCGAAACCATGGGTTGGATAGCCGGCACAAGCCTGAAAAACGTCACCGAACCCTATAATGCCGAAAAAGATGTTATGTTCTTTGCCGATAAGGCTACGAACTTTTTGCAGGTACAACCTTTCGAATTTGCCGTTTTCTTTCCCGGTGACGGACACCAACCCGGCATAGTGGAAGGTAAAATCAAAAAGATTATCGTAAAAATATTGGTATAAAAACAGAGCTCTGCAAAGTTCCTCTCTCTCTCTCTGGTAGAGGGTTCCGAAACTATCCCCGACATCCCTGTATAAGCTGGAATAGGTAGAGATCTGAAATTCTTTAGTAAATAGTAAATCGTAATCCCGATAGCTTCCTGGAGTAAATAGTAAATGTGTAAATAGTAAATGAGTAAATAGTAAATAGTAAATGAGTAAATGTATAAATAGTAATTGTGCTTATGAAAATTCTTCCTATTGTTGAATCCGATCCATGGCTTGCCCCTTATGCGGGTGCCATTTACGGACGCTATGAATATAGCCTTGCTACTGAAAAAAGATTAACGGGGAACGATCAGACTTTGTCCGATTTTGCCACCGGTTATTTATATTTTGGATTACACCGGGTCACCGATGGATGGGTTTTCCGTGAATGGGCTCCCAATGCCACCGCCATTTTCCTGATCGGTGATTTTAATAACTGGCAACGACACCCCGACTATCAGCTCAAGAAGTTACCAAACGGTATCTGGGAAGTCCGCCTACCCGATTACGCCATTGCTCACTCGCAGTTATATAAGCTGCTGGTGGAGTGGGACGGTGGAAGCGGCGAACGTATCCCTGCCTGGGCACGCCGGGTGGTTCAGGACGAAGGAACCAAAATATTTAGCGCACAGGTCTGGAATCCCTTTCAGCCTTATGTATTTAAAAATACCGGTTTCAAACCACAGACTCAGCCACTGCTTATCTACGAATGTCACATTGGTATGTCGAGTAACGAAGAGAAAGTCTCTACTTACGACGAGTTCCGCCGCACCGTATTGCCCCGCATTGCCCGTGGAGGATACAATTGTATTCAAATCATGGCCATACAGGAACATCCCTATTACGGATCGTTCGGGTACCATGTATCCAGCTTCTTTGCCGCTTCCTCGCGTTTCGGTACGCCCGATGAACTTAAACATCTTATCGACGAAGCACACGGAATGGGCATATCCGTCATTATGGATATAGTTCATTCACATGCCGTACGCAACGAAGTAGAAGGATTGGGTCTTTTCGACGGTACACCCTACCAGTATTTTCATGGTGGATCACGACGCGAACACCCGGCCTGGGATTCACTTTGTTTCGACTATGCCAAACCTTCCGTGCTGCACTTCTTGCTTTCCAATTGCAAATTCTGGCTCGACGAATATCATTTCGACGGATACCGTTTCGATGGCGTGACTTCCATGCTCTACCGCAGTCATGGGTTGGGTGAAGATTTTAATGGCTACGATTCTTATTACAACATGAACCAGGATGGAGATGCTATCTGTTACCTCACCCTGGCCAATAAGCTAATACACGAAGTAAATCCGAATGCCATTACCATAGCCGAGGAAATGAGCGGGATGCCCGGCATTGCCGTGAGTAACGATAAGGGCGGACTCGGTTTCGATTATCGTCTGGCCATGGGAATCCCCGATTACTGGATTAAAACCATCAAGGAAAAGAAGGATGAAGACTGGAACCCCGGTCAGATTCTGTGGGAACTGAGCAACCGGCGTGCCGATGAAAAAACCATCAACTATGCCGAAAGTCACGACCAGGCGCTGGTGGGCGATAAAACACTGATCTTCCGCCTGATTGATGCCGAAATGTACTGGCACATGCAAAAGGGCGACAGTACGCTGGTGGTCGACCGCGGCGTGGCTTTGCACAAGATGATACGACTTATCACCGCTTCTTCCATTAACGGAGGATACCTCAACTTTATGGGTAATGAATTCGGACATCCCGAATGGATAGATTTCCCCCGCGAAGGAAACGGCTGGTCGTACAAATATGCCCGACGTCAATGGGATTTGGTGGATAACGAAAAGGTACTCTATCATTCGCTCGGTGAATTCGACCGCGCCATGATCACCCTGCTCAAATCGGTTCATGAATTCAACGAACTGCCTATACAAATGCTTTGGGATAAAGGCAGTGACCAGGTGATGGCTTTCCAGCGCGGCGATCTGATCTTCGTGTTCAACTTCAACGGAACCCAATCCTTTACCGATTATGGTATCCTGGCCAATAAAGGTTCTTACAAAACCGTGCTCAATACCGACGAATCCCTCTTCGGAGGCTTCGACCTGATCGACGAAAGCATAGTCCATATCACGCTCCCAACGCCCAAGGACGTTTCAGGCAAAGAATGGCTTAAACTCTATATCCCTGCACGGACAGCCTTTGTGCTTAAAAAACAGTGATTAGTTTATAGTATATAGTTTATAGTTTGGGGTTTAGGGCTTAGGAAGATTTGAGCGATAGTAAATAGTTTATAGTTCATAGTTTATAGTTCATAGTTAGTTTATAGTAAATAGTTTATAGCTAGTTTATAGTAACTAGTTTATAGTAAATAGTTTATAGTCTTTATATATTGAGGTATATACCCAAACTGTTAACTGTCAACTATCAACTGTCAACTGTCAACTGTTAACTGTTAACTGTCAACTATCAACTGTCAACTATCAACTGTCAACTATCAACTATCAACTATCAACCATATTCTAAACAAAAAAAAGAACGCGCCCCGAAAATTTCAGGATGCGTTCTTTTTTTTTGACTATAAACTATATACTATAAACTATTAACTAAAGCATAAATCATCCTAAGCCCTAAACCCTAAGCCCTAAACCCTAAACCCTAAACTATAAACTATAAACTATAAACTATCGCTCAAATCTTCCTAAGCCCTAAGCCCCAAACTATAAACTATATACTATAAACTATAAACTAAATCAATCTATTTTCAGCAACAGCCCATTCATATTGAATTCCAGGTCCAGTCCATTATTCAGTTCAATTTCCTGATTTCTGTCGTCCAATTGCCAGCCGGTAATATAGCTATCGGGGTAATTGCTTTTCACGTAGCTTGCAATAGAGGTAGGAATAACCGAAGCAGGCAACTTTGTTTTTCCATCTATTTTGGTGATTTTGCCGCTCCTGTTGAATTCCAGTTCGGTCAGGTCGTTCAAAATGATTTCATAGGTTTTGGTCAATCCGTCCAATTCCTTCATCGCTTGTCTGATGGTATATTTTGGGAAGTTTGCTGCGATATAAGTTTTTATCTCACCTGGCAAAGAGGCTCCCGGGATAATTGTTTCTCTGGCTGAACCCGTAATGGTGATAGCCAACATAATAGTACAAAAGGCGATAATTTTCTTATTCATATGCTTTCTTATTTTTTTTCTTGGCCTACTCTCTCAGATTTTCGGCTTCCTCTTTTCCAACCCCTTCAGTATTCTGTCCAACAAACCGGACCTTTTATCCCGCTTGTGTCCTTCAGCTAAAAGACTGTTATTACTACAATATAGGCTTTTATTTTGGTTCTGTTACTATAAGATGCTGAATATTAATATTTAGGGTGTAATAATTACTTCGGACATACCGGAAATTAAGCTTTTAAAACATGAAAAGAACCAAGAACCAAGAGCCAAGACAAAAGACAAAAGACAAAAGACAAAAGAGCCAAGAGCCAAGAACCAAGACAAAAGACAAAAGACAAAAGACAAAAGACAAAAGAACAAAGACAAAAGAACAAAGACAAAAGAACAAAGACAAAAGAACAAAGACAAAAGAACAAAGACAAAAGACAAAAGAACAAAGACAAAAGAACAAAGACAAAAGAACAAAGACAAAAGAACAAAGACAAAAGAACAAAGACAAAAGAACAAAGACAAAAGAACAAAGACAAAAGAACAAAGACAAAAGAACAAAGACAAAAGACAAAAGACTAAAGACAAAAGAACAAAGACTAAAGACAAAAGAACAAAGAACAAAGACAAAAGAGCCAAGAGCCAAGAGCCAAGAGCCAAGAACCAAGACAAAAGACTAAAGACAAAAGAACAAAGAACAAAGACAAAAGAGCCAAGACAAAAGACAAAAGAACAAAGACAAAAGACAAAAGAACAAAGACTAAAGATTTAAGAACAAGGATTAACGATTTATGATTTTAGATTAAAAAAAGAACGCGCCCCGAAAATTTCAGGACGCGTTCTTTTTTTGACTATAAACTATCGACTATTAACTAACGCACAAAACTTCCTAAGCCCTAAGCCCCAAACTATAAACTATAAACTAACACAAATCTTCCTAAACCCCAAACTATAAACTATAAACTATATACTATAAACTATAAACTAACGCTCAAATCTTCCTAAGCCCTAAGCCCTAAGCCCTAAGCCCTAAACCCTAAACCCTAAACTATAAACCCCAAGCTATAAACCATATACTATAAACTAACGCTCAAATCTTCCTAAGCCCTAAGCCCTAAACCCTAAACCCTAAACCCTAAACCCTAAACTATATACTAACCAAAAACTCCCCCAGTTTATCCGTCACATCCTCACTGATTCTTCTGCCTTTCTCCGCTGTGGCAGCTTTGGGGTTGCCGATGCCCGTATCTTCGGTAACTTGTTTCCAGTTGCGCGGTATCCACACTTGTTTGTTGTTGAGGGCGGCTATAGAAGAAGGTTTGCTGTCGCCATTCCCCGCTTCCTCCAGCGGTAAAACCCATTCCGGGTGATAATGCATCATCACCGAGGTCTCCAGTTCGTCGGCATGATCGCCCACCACGTCAAGATAATCGGAAACCTTGGATACGGTATACCAGTCGGTGACGGCTATCAGGAAATCGGGATAATCGATGGCCAGGTCGCGGATCATATTTTTGAAATTATTGCCCCCATGACCGTTTACTATCAACAGTTTGCCAATTCCCTGGCGGTGTAGCGAAGCCACCACATCGGTCAATATGGCCCGTTGCGTATCGTAGCGGGCATGAATGCAGAAAAGCAAATCAGTCTGACCCGGGTTCTGTGACCCAAAAGGAATCGCCGGCAACACCATGCACCGTACGCCTTTCTTCAGCGCTTTTGCGGCCGCCTCACCCGCTATCTCACCCGAAATAATAAAATCGGTACCGTAGGGCAGATGCAGGTTATGCGGTTCCGTGGCTCCCCAGGGGAGTATCGCCACATCGTATTTCTCATTCTTTACTTCTTTCCAGGGAGTAATCGCTAAATCAATTCCTTTTTTCATGTATGATTATTTTATTAAAAATAGAGAACCCCTAATCCGTTAGCTAACGGAGAACTAAATTAGTTTCGTCTCCTACAAATTTAAATACTTTCGTCTCCTAATGTTTGAAATTTAGGTGAACTCATTGTTACCGGTAAATCGACTATAAACTACTAACTATAAACTATAAACTATATACTATCGACTATAAACTAATTACTTTCGTCTCCTAATGTTTGGAATTTGGGTGAACTCAATGTTGCCGGTGAATTATCTATAAACTATTGACTATAAACTATAAACTAACTATAAACTATCTTTTTTAGCTTTCTGCATAAATAAATCGTTCACATCTATCGACGGGAAAGTATAACGACCTAAAGGAGCATTAGCGGTAAGAGTGGAAATGAAACCCCTTAAACTGTTTAAGGCAATAGAAACTGCCGAATACTGCAGCAGTGATTTCTTGTCTTTTTCGGTTAGAACTGCTTCTTGTGATAAATTAAAAACAGCTACCCCTTCGGCAAAAATCGAATAACCCGGAAGCTCATTATCTGTCTGATTAACTGCTGTTTTAATAAATACACGGGTAGTATCATTTTCGTGAATAATGGCAAAGTCAATATCTAAATGATAATCAGAAACTAATTTGCTTATGTTCGTATTGTCCGGGGGAGCAACAAACTTAAAATTGCTGTTAATGATGGCAAAGTCAGATAGAATCAATGGTGATAATTGTGGTTTCATACTGCAGTTTTTAAATGGTCGTTTCCCGAAACAGGCTCAATGCCAACGTTTTTATAGTCATTGCCCATAGGCACATATACCCAATAGCCTTTTTTATTATTCCACTGGTTACTTTGTGAAATGCAGACAGGCGTTTGCTCCATTTCAGCCTTGTAATTTTCTGAGTTTGTCTTAGCCTTTATCTCGAAAATAATATCATATGCATCCTGAATTTTAGCTAAGGTGATTAGATTTAACAGCTTGTCGCCCTGATATAATTGAGTGATATAACTTGCCGATGTCTGAATGGCTTTGGCAAGTTCTTTTTTGACCAAAGGTTTGTCACCAGTCGATTTTTCCAGTTCACTAAGAAAACGGAACATAATCATTTTAGCTTCATGTTCAAGTTCCTCTTCTTTCGATTCGAAAGCAAAAATACTTTCAAATTCGGGTGCTATATTATATTTGTCTTTAAATTTCATAGTGGTAAGTCGCTATTTTGTTGATAATGTTCTTCTGTTCCTGATTCAATTTCCCTGTTTTTTTCTTTTCATATAAAATGGCAGCTACAACAATATAGGTACCTTTGGATGAATGTACTTCTTTGCAATAAATTCTGTCATTGTCCTGGCCTTTAAAAAACTTCATTGCCGTGACATCCTTACACTTTTCATTTATATCTTCCTTGTCATAAACACTTGTATTTTTAAAACCACCGAGGATGATTTCGGAAATAAATTTGAACTTCTTTATATGTCTTGCATCTCTGGTAAAATAGGCAATTATTTCCGCGGCGTTTTCTTCGTCGAGGTAAATCGCCCGCTTCCCATCTTTAGCGCTGATCAACTGTTTATAAGCTCTTTTCATTGGCAAAATTAAGCTATGGGTTAATTATATGCAAGTTTTTAGAGTTAAATCTTATTCCCAACCCGAAAATAACATCTTTTTGAGATAATATTGATCCCGGTGACATCATTTCAATAGCTATCAGAGGCGGAGATGTAGAATAGTTTGTTTTTAAAAACAAAAACAATTTACGCTGTACTTTACTTTAAGAATTTTACCGGATGGATCCGTTTGCCGTACCGCATACGATGATAAAACAATAAATCCTGATTCTTTCTGCGAATAATATCAAATTGAAATTGCTTCACTTCTATAATGTGTTTTTAAACACAGAAAATTTTATATAAACCTGCCGTTAACTAAAATAAAAAGCTTAATTTTGACGATTATAAGGATAGGATAACATCCGAAAAGAATATTTAGTAAATAAAGAATGGAATAAAATTAATCTGAATCTGTTTAGAAAATTTTTGTATACAAAAATACCCTTTGTTTGATGAATCTACCTGACCAAAAAAGTATATCTACAGCCCGTCTTGCTCAGGTGTTCAATAACACTACCGCTACCTATAAATTTTATTGGTTTATTGCCATCCTGGAAATATTCAATAAAAAACAGGAAAGAGTAATCACATTCAACGAAATTCTGACCACGATGATAGCCAATGCCTGGTATCCTGTTCATTATTTCCGCCTTTCCTTTGGACTCCAGGATAAACTTTCAGATAATATCAAAGACATACAAACCATTACCAATATCCCCATAGATATAAACAGAGACAGTCTGCAGTTGCTCTTAATGAACAGCACCGACAAAAGGGTCTGGAATTTAATAAACAATTTCAGCCTGAATGTACCCTACCGTTTCCTCTCACCCTGGATTCCGTATACTTCCGATAGAGAATGTATTGCACTTTCCAGGGTATTGCATAACGAATGCCTGTATAGCATTAAAACTTTTCCCGAAAAAGCAATACTCTTAAACGATACCTGGTGCGATTACCTGCTGACTAATTCCCGTATATTGCTCGACTTTTGTTTCTGGAATCTGACTATGTTCCTTCAAATGAAGAACCCGAACGTGCCCGGTTTGGCGAACAAATTAGTAAAACCCATTCTACGAAACGGGCTGGCTTCACAGCGTGCTTATTGGGAAATAGTGTTTGAAAATCAACATGAAATAGATTGCATATATACAGGCAAGAAACTAACCAGAGATAATTACGATTTAGAGCATTTTATCCCCTGGAGCTTTGTGGCGCACGATTTACAATGGAATTTACTGCCTTCCGATAAGAGTATAAACTGTTCCAAAAGCAATAAATTACCCCCGCTGGATTTATACTTGTCGCGCTTTGTGGAAACACAGAAAAAGGGAATGGAAATTGTTTACCGCGCGCAACCAAACAACCAACGCCTGGAAGATTTTACCATCTTCGGTTATTCTGCTTCCGATCTGGTAACTATGTCACTCCCCGCTTTCAATGAACTATACCGAAAAACTATTTCACCTATGGTTCAGATTGCGGAAAATATGGGGTTTGAGAAATGGATAACTTAAAATAGAAACAGTTGATATTGCAAATTAATTTCAAGTGGCTGTCAATTACAAAAAAAAATGCAGAACCAGATTGGCCACTAGTAGTTGTACCGTTGTGAATAAATTGATAGAAAAATTAATTAAATTATATTCCGAATAAAAAGGTGATGTTTCTTATAGTCTTAGATTTATTGTTAATAGTTATGGACATTTGTAATGCAGTAAAAATGAATAAAGATTTATGGAAATAAAAATAAATATAGGACTCCGGATTAAAGCTCTTAGAGAATCTACTAATATGGCTCAAAAAGACTTAGCCTATATAGCAGATTTAGATAGAAGCTATATAGCCGGTGTCGAAAGTGGCCAACGCAATATCTCGATTGTAAATATTGAAAAGATAGCAACAGCTCTTGGAGTGAGTATTAAAGAATTCTTTAATGATATAAGTTTTAATGAAAAGAAGGAAATATAAATACGAAAATATTTATTGTGCTAAATTTGGTATTTAAAAAACACTATAGATATTCTACGAGGAATAAAAACGAAATAAAATATTTTTTAGAACACTTTATTGGAATTTTTTAATCAAAAAAAGAGTATATAAAATGATGCAAATAGGACTTTACGAGCAATTAATAAATAAATTGGTTTCTAATAAATTGAATGGATTAGATAAAAATATCTATTTTATAAAGAAGAGTAGAATTGATAAAAGTGAAGCATCTAAGGTTTTATCGCAATATTTGATTGAAGTTATTCGATTGGCATTAAATTTAATATCAGGTGATGAAAGTGTTGAAAAGCAAATCGAACTTTCAAATAAAATTATCAAACTATTACAGGCTGAATTAAATGAGGAAGATTTTGAGGAAGATTTAATCGACACACAGGCTAAGATTCTTACTGCAATTATAAATAAAATTGATTCAGGAATATCCGATTTCGAAAAACACTTAAAAGAAATAACGCCATATACAAGACTATCCCAAAGTGAATTGTTTACTGGAAACAATGCTGGTGTTTCACTTGAAAGTGAAATAAAAAAAGAGATTCTATCTTCTGATAAAGTTTATTTTTTGGTCTCGTTTATTAAATGGACTGGTATTCGTATTTTCGAAAAAGAACTAACTGAGTTTACTGAAAGAGGTGGTAAGCTTAAAATTATTACAACTTCATATATGGGAGCTACCGATTTGAAAGCGGTTGAATTTCTATCGGAATTGAAAAACACTGAAATAAAGGTTTCCTATAATACTGAAAACGAAAGACTTCATGCAAAAGCTTACTTATTCCATCGAAATACAGGTTTTCATACAGGTTATATTGGTTCATCAAATATTTCTCGTTCAGCTCTTACAAATGGATTAGAATGGAATATGAAGGTTACAACTAAAGAAGTTGGTCATATTATTGATAAATTTCAGAAGACATTTGATACCTATTGGCAGGATAGTGAATTTGAATTATTTGAAAAAACACTCCATTCAGAAAAATTAAGATTGGCACTAAAAAAAGAAAGAGGATCTGATCGGAATAATGCAACTTTATTTTTTGATATTAAACCTTTTCCTTTTCAAAAGGAAATATTAGAGAAACTTGAAACAGAAAGGGTAGTACACAATCGTAATAAAAACTTGATTGTTGCAGCAACAGGAACTGGTAAAACGGTTATATCAGGGTTTGATTTCAAAAACTTTAGAAAAAATAATCCCAATGCAAAACTTCTTTATGTAGCCCATAGAAAAGAAATATTACAACAGGCTCAAGCTATATTTCAAGGTATTTTGAAAGATAATAATTTTGGGGAATTGTGGTGTAATGGTATTGAACCCGGAAACTACAATTGTTTATTTGTATCAGTTCAGACATTAAATAATCGTATTGATTCTTTAGATCTTACAAGTTCATTTTATGATTTTATTATTGTCGATGAAGTTCATCATATTGCAGCCAGCAGTTATAGACCAATTCTAAATCGATTTAATCCTAAAATACTTCTCGGTTTGACTGCTACTCCTGAAAGGATGGACGGTGAAGATATTTTAAAGGATTTCTCAAATACAATCGCAGCGGAAATAAGATTACCAGAAGCATTAAACAGAAAATTACTTTGCCCATTTCAATATTTTGGAATTACTGATAGCGTTGATTTATCAAATACAACTTGGCAGAATGGAAGATACTTACCAAGTGAGTTAACCAAGTTATATACACAAAATGATAAGCGTGTTGGAGAAATTATTACAAATCTCAACAAGTATGTAAAAAATATTGATGATGTTAGAGCACTTTGCTTTTGTGTAACGCAAGAACATGCTCAATTTATGGCTGAAAAGTTTACACTTGCAGGCCTAAAATCTGATTATTTAGTAAGTGAAAGGAATCAATATCGTGAGGAATTAAGGCTGAAATTTCGTAATAAGGAGATTAATTATCTTTTTGTTGTTGATATTTTTAATGAAGGAGTTGATATTCCTGAAATAGATACGGTTTTATTCCTACGGCCTACAGAGAGCTTGACTATTTTCTTGCAACAGCTTGGAAGGGGTTTAAGACTTTCAGATGAGAAAGAATGTTTAACTGTTATGGACTTTGTCGGTAATTCTAGACCTGAATATGATTTTGAAGGTAAATTCAGAGCTTTAGTTGGTAAAACAAATACCCCAATTCAAAAAGAAATTGATGATGATTTTCCTCATTTACCATTAGGCTGTTCTATTGTTTTAGAGAAAAAGATCAAGAAGTTTATTTTAAAAAACATTCAAAATGCAACAGCATTCAATATTAATCAGCTTTTGATTAAAATACGTAATTACAAACATCAAACATTATTACCGCTAACTTTGAAAAACTTTTCTACCTTTTATCATATTCCATTGGAATTGATTTACAAAAAAGGGAATTGGAAAAGACTTTGTGCACAGGCAGAACAGATAGAAGATTATCCAATAACAAATGAAAAGGAAATTTATGGAGCAATTAAAAACAAATGGCTAACATGTAGCTCTATTACATATTTTGAATTTATTCTTTCGTTAGCTAAAGAAAGTTTTGATATAGATTTCGAGTCTCTAAATGAGAATGAAAAAACAATGTGTTTAATGCTTCATTATGATATTTGGCAAAACCATCGGGGTTTCAATTCACTTGAAGAAAGCATTAAAGTTATTGGAAAAAACGACGTATTAAATAATGAAATAATTGAGATACTTGAAATTCTTATTGATAAAATCGATTTTATTGAAAAAGAAATTGAACTTCCATATTCTCAACCACTTAAAATTCATAGCAGATATACAAGAGAACAAATACTAGCTGCTTTTGGAATTAGTACTTTCGATAAAAAGTCATCAAATAGAGAAGGAGTTGCTGAAAGTAAGACTCTAAATACAGAGTTACTATTTATTGATTTAATTAAATCTGAAAAGGATTTTTCACCGTCAACACTATATCAAGATTATGCATTAAGTGAGACCTTGTTTCATTGGCAATCACAAAATGCAACTCGTTCAGATAAAGGGAAAGGACTTTCATATATAAATCATGAGAATTCTGGTAAAATTATTCTTTTATTTATACGAGAAAGAAATAAAAATGAATACAATAACACAATGTCATATGTATTCATTGGAGAAGGTAAATTTATTGAATATTATGGTTCTAAACCAATGAGTATTAGCTGGGAATTAAATGAACCATTACCACCTTATTTGTGGAAAGATTCCGCAAAAATGGCAGTAGGTTAAGTCTATTATTAAAAACATAAAATTATGAATAGAGTTTTAATAGAAAATGCAATTTTATCGGCAATAAATCTAATTTCAAATGAGTTAGATTCAATAATTAATGTTGATTTACTAAATCAATTTGAGCTAACATTAGAAGAATTAGATCTTGCATTAAAAGAAATTAGAAAGGAGTAGAATTCTGATAATTATTGAATTTGAAAACTGGAAATTTCGAATAAAACAAATCGAAATATGTGTATTTAGTACCAGTATTATTACTATAACTTCTTTTGAAAAATAGTTTCAATTGAAGGCAGTTATAAATAAATCGAAGTAAGAGATTTTGATGTACAAATTGACTTTTTTGTTAAACCAGATAAATTAGAATTTAATGATATTGAATTAATCAAGTACGTAAACAAATACTGTATATAAAATATTTACTATTTAAAAGTCATACATTCAACATTACTAGCTAATTTGTTCTAGTATTTGTAGCTGAAACAGACTTTATTTCAGTTATAGATATTGTTATTTTTGCCGACATGTCTGATTCGCTGCACTATAAATAAAAGTTTTTTTCAACTCTAATATTAAAAAGATAAGCCAAAATATTCATTAGCAAAAGTTACATCTTCACTCAAACAAACTTAATTTAGGGAAATAATAAAATGAATAAATACTATTTGCACGACGGAACAGACCAACGAGGACCTTTTGATTTTGAATATTTAAAGGCGAAAAATATTTCAAGAGATACTCCCATTTGGTATGAAGGACTTTCAGAATGGACAACCGCAGGTAATGTAGATGATTTAAAGAGTTTATTTGTTGCAATACCACCGCCTTTCTCTGTTTCGAAAGTGCAATTGAACCCTATACAAAAAAATCAAGAACAAAAAATAAGAATCCCATTACAAACCATAAAGAGAAAAAACATATTAGGTACTATACTTCAATCGATTGGTGTAATTGGTGCTATCATAGTTATTTTATTTTTTATTGACCGTTATATGAATTATGGGTATAGTGGCGTGCCAGTACCTGACACGCAATCTTATGAAGAAAAAGTAATGACAGTTGAAGAAATTGAAAGTTCTAGACCATGTGACTTTTTAAATGCTAGTGGAAATTATAATGAAAACTTCTTGGGTAATAAACTAAAAGTACATGGTATAATTACAAACAATGCAACAGTTGCAACTTATAAAGATGCTATTGTAAAAGTTACTTATTACAGCAAAACAAAAACAGAATTAGGAAGTAAAAAGTATACAATTTATGAGATATTCCCACCAAATTCTACAAAAGAATTTGAGTTGAAAATTGAAAACTACAGAAATGTAAGTTCTATTGGTTGGGATGTTATAGATGCATCCGCAAATTAAAATAAATGATAATATTTAACGCAATCAAAACATTTAGAAATAAAAGACTCATTAAATGAAACCACTAAGACAATTCACTATATTTTTTATTTTGATGTTTTTGACAATTGGTTGTAGCAAACCTTCAACGAACACTTCAGATTCAAATAACACTTCAGAATCAACTAATATTGATGAAACAGATTTTAATCAATTAATAGATAACTGGAACAAGGCACATTCATCTAAAGATGTCGCTGTGTTTTCAGAATTATTTGACAATTCGGTATTTTTTTACGGTATACAAAAAGATAAGAATGCATGTATTGAAACCAAACTTACTCTATTTAGAAAGTATCCAGATTTTCATCAACAAACTTATGGCGAGATTGAGACAGAAAGATTAAACGAAAAAGAAGTAAAATGTACTTTTATCAAGCGGGTAACTGTTAACCAAAAGACCAAAGATTACCCTTCGTATCTGATTTTTCAAGAAAAAGGAGGAGAATGGAAAATTGTAACTGAAGGTGATTTAATAACGGATAAAAATATTGCTCAAAATAAAGAACCTAAGAATACTCAAAAGAACAAACATGATTACAATTACGAGCCAATAATTTCAGTTATTTCAGGTGAAATAAAAATTGAAAGTTTTTTTGGGCCTCCCGGATATGGTGAAAATCCTCAAACAGACAGTAGAGAAGATAGTTATATTCTAAATATAGATAATTCTATTAATGTAATTTCTGAAACTAAAGAAATTGAAGAGGGAGATCCCAACACTACAAAATTCAATATCGTTAAAATACAATTGTCTTCTACTTCTGGGATTGATTTTTCAAACTATATAAACAAACCTGTTCGTTTAACAGGTACTTTTTTTGGAGCTCACAGTGGACATCATAATACTGCGGTTTTGTTAGATGTTAGTAAAGTTGAAAAATTATAACCTAATTGAAATTCAAAAATACTTACTGTTAATAAACTAAATGTAATATGAAAAAATGAAAACAAAATTTACTACACTTTTGATAATTATTTCACTTTTGATTAGTTGTAACACTTCAACAAACTCTGATAGACAGAAAGAGCTTGAATTGAAGGTAAGTGAACTTAGTAATTCGCTTAAAATGAGTCAGAAGTCATCAGCAGCTGTTAATTACCAAAATAATCGAATAAATGAGCTTTCAAATATTGAAAAAATTATTGGTTATTGGTTTACACCTCACTGTGATACAATGAACATAAGATTTTATAGAAACGGACATTTTGAGTTTAATGATTATAATTCTACTTTAGAAAAAGAGGAATTACTTACTGGAACTTATAAATTAGTGAATGGGGTTCTATCTTTGATGTATGATGACAGACCAAAACAAAATTTCAAATTCTATAAGGGAGAAAAAGGAGACCTAAACTACTATATAAAAAAAGGTGGATATTATTTTGTTAAAGGTGAAAATGGAAATTGATATTAATCTTTTTTTGAAAGTTTAGAAAACGAAACTTACTTCATATCATTGGATATAAGCTAATTTTATCATTATAAAAATAATGCTGTTCATATCCCCCAACCGTCAATCTATGTTGAAAGTTATTCCTGATGGCAATATCAAATATCATACTCGCAAATCATTCTATTATGATAGTTTGAAGGAATCAGGAATAATAATTATTTAAGCCTAACCGCAAAAAAAAAGAAATGAAAACCAATTCCTTTATTTTTCTCTCCCTTTTCCTTAATATACTCTTGATTTCTTCCTGTAAAACGGATGATCCTGCCGGAGTATATGCAGGCTGGAATCAACAAAATAAAAGTTATTTCAATAATATGAAAGACAGCACCGGATATCTTTTATATACTATTCCTGCGGAGCGGGGTGGAAGTCAGTTTTATTATAAGGTTACTGTTGCCGGTAATCAGGATAGTATTAGTCCGCAGGATAATGACTACGTGAAAGTAAATTATCGGGGGAAACTGATTAATGGAAATGTCTTTGATGAAAACTACACGGGCCTTGTCCCTACAAATGACAGTACCGCAAATCGGGGTACTTTCTGGTAAATGTAAATAGCCTTATCAGGGGTTGGGTGGAGAATTTGAAGCAGATGAAAGTGGGAGAAACAAGAATCGTTGTATTGCCTCATGAGCTTGGTTATGGAAAAGAAGGTTCAGGTCCGGACCTCACTCCTTATTCTACAACCATCTGGGAGGTGCAGTTGGTGAAAGTCTATTATATGAATTAAATGGTTCTGAAAGTATTGCTTTATATTGAGGGTTTCACTCCTCCGTCCCGGCGGATAAATGCTAACCTGAATCTGCCATTTGGTGTCGGTTATAATCCCAACTCTTTTATTATTAGGACAAAACCGGTATTATATCTCCATCCCTGTAAACCCCTGCATCCCCAAAACCAACAGTCTCGACTCCTTCCTAATAACTAATAACTAATTAACCAATTGACTAATTAACAAAAACTAATCGATATTCCGGCAAACTGAGCCATTGGTTAATTGTTGGTATGTACGCAATCCATTTTGCAAACTGCACTAACACTTTATTTTCTTAAGTATATAAGTCGAAACTAAATTAGTTCAGTTTAGCGAATCGTAAATATACCGGAGATAAAAGAAGTTTCCCTGAACCGGAATGTTTCATTTTCTACATCAATATCATACAATTATAAATAAAACGTTTTCCCTATAAAATATGAAATATATAAAATGTTAGTTCATTTTATTTTTTTAGTATATTTGCAGTGTGAAGACAACTGAAATTATAATTCGCATTTACGACGAAGTAGGTGGCGATGCCGCCATTAGCGTCAGTGATGGAGATGAAATCTATAAGAAAATAGATGCAGCTATCTCCAATCAGATAGTTGTTGTTCTTGATTTCCAAAACGTAAATTTGATTATTACATCCTTTTTAAATGCTTGTATTGGCCAACTTTACAGTAAGTATAACAGCGCGGAGTTAAATCAATCGTTGAAATTTAAAAACATTAAACAAGAATATAATCACTTAATTGTGATGACTAAAAAAAGAGCAAAAGAGTATTTTGAAGACCCCGCAGGTTTTGATAAGTCTTTAAGTGAGGTATTAGGCAGTTAGTAAAATACGAGATATTCTGCCTGTTTTCGGGGTTCGGGTGGTTTCATTGAAATCGTGCTTGTTAAACGATAAAGAATTGAGTAAACTCGAACAGGAATAAAAAAAGAAGGTAGAATTGACAATAATATAATTCAATTATGATCAACAAAATTCAAATAGCAAATTTTAAATCCATTCGGGAGATGAGTTTAGAATTACGTCCCATTAATATACTTATAGGTGCAAATGGTGCCGGTAAAAGTAATTTTATCGGTTTTTTCAAATTGCTTAAAAGCATTAATGACAAGCATCTGCAAAATTATATTGCTGATGAAGCCGGTGCAGACAGTATTTTATATTTTGGTTTGAAAAAATCCGATCATTTATCCGGAAGAATTGAATTTAATGAAACAAATGCATATTATTTTCAATTGAAACCGAATCAGGAAGGTGGATTGTATTTTGCGAATGAAGGTACAGAATATCATGGAGCTGGTAACAAAAATTGGTTAGATGCACCTTTGAGTAATGGTTCATTTGAAAGTGGTTTGAAAAATAGCGATATAGCTGTTGCAAATCACATTAAAAATTATATGAATTCTTTTAAAGTCTTCCATTTTCATGACACCAGTAAAACCGCAAAAATAAAACAGGCCTGTGATATAAACGATAATCATTTCTTACGCGAAGATGGCAGTAATTTAGCTGCTTATCTGTATTTAATGGAGGAAATTCAACCGAAAGATTTTAAGCGGATTGAAATGGTTATCCGTTCTGTAGCTCCCTATTTCGAAGGGTTTAATTTACAACCCGGAAAAATTAATCCGGATCAGATTCGGCTGGAATGGAAAGAAAAAGGTTCTGATGCCTATTTTAATGCCAAACATTTATCGGATGGGACATTACGCTTTATCGCTTTGACTACATTGTTATTGCAAGCTGAAGCACCTCAAATAATCATAATTGATGAGCCTGAACTGGGTTTACACCCTTTTGCTATCAATAAATTAGCCGGCTTAATAAAAAAACAATCGTTGAAAACTCAGATCATTATTTCTACTCAATCGGTAAATCTGGTTGATAATTTTGAACCGGAGGATATTATTACGGTTGACAGGAAAGAGGAACAGTCTGTTTTTGAAAGGCAAGATTCAACGAAATTACATGATTGGCTAAATGACTATAGTATCAGTGATTTATGGAACAAAAATGTAATTGGAGGCCGCCCATGAAAAGATTGATTGTAATTGTGGAAGGGCAAACGGAAGAAGAATTTGTAAATCAGATTTTGGCACCTTATCTTTTGAGATTTTAACTGCTTTCGGTTTCTGCGATTAAAATTGCAACCAGTTCCACATCGAAGGGTGGTTTTGTAAATTATGTTCATTTAAAGAATGATGTGTTGAAACGTATACGGGAAACGAATGTAATCATAACGACTTTTGTTGATTACTTCAGAATGCCGACCAATATGCCTACATATAATAGTTGTCAGGAAAAAGAGGATATTGACGATAGAATAAATTGTCTGGAACTTGCTATGGCAGCGGACATAAATTCAGATAATTTTATTCCTTATATTCAAAAACACGAGTTTGAGGCTTTGTTATTCTCATCAAATGTTGGGTTTATAAATTTATTCGATGCTCCTACATATACAAAAACTGCACAAATTATTCATGATTATGAAAATCCGGAAAATATTAATTCAAGACCGGAACTTGCCCCATCCAAACGTTTAATCGCCATTATGGGAAGTTACGAAAAAGTCTTTGAAGGTAATATGATTGCTTTGGAAGTTGGTATTGATGCTATTTTAGAAAAATGTCCGCGTTTTAAATCCTGGATAGATAAACTGATAGAAAGAGTATCCGCGGCGTGAATATATAATACAACTACTTAATGTCTGAGTCTACTCCGAAAACTAATATTAAAGGAACGCCACCAAGACACTAAGCCACTAAGGATTACAAAGCTTTATTTTTAAGCACTGTAAACTTTCCGCCGCCTGGCGGATTGTGTCTTTGTGGCAAAAAAAAAGATTTTCGGAGTGGACTCATGTCTATTATCTCCATCCCGGCGGATATTAGCTAACCTGATTGTTGTTGGGATAATATCATGATTTATATCGGAACCTAATCCCAACCCTTGTAATAAATGAACCAAAAATTCAATTTTATGTTTCCATTCATATAAATATATATAGACGTAAAACTAACAGCCTCGACTCCTTCTAAATAACTAATTAACTAATCAACTAATAACCAAATAACTAACCGATATTCCGGCAAACTGAGCCATTGGTTAATTGTTGGTATACATGCAATCCATTCCGGAGAACTTCGCCAACACTTTATTTCAGATATTGGAGTCGGAATAAATATTCATCTCAGGCCGCTTCAAATTTATAAAGAAGATCCGGTTTGGTTTCCTGATTCATATTCTGAACAAATATACAGGATGTTGTATATGATGTTAAATATGCCTCTTATTTATTGAAGAATAAACCTGTGAGTTTATTTACATGAAAATAGTTCCTATATTTGCAAGCTATTTATATTCGTTTCAATTCAAAGAGGGATCAGATGAACTTAGCAGCTTATTTGATTTCTGGACAAACCAAGAGGAATTACGCACGTACTTTCAGGTTCACCAGGATGTTTTGACATACTACCATACTGATATTGAAGAAGCAATAGGGCAAACAATAGAAAATGCAGAAAGTTTATATGATTTACTTTCAGAAAATAAAAAGAATCTGGACGGTTTATTTCAACCCTTATCGGCTAATTCATTTTCAGTAAAACAATTACCACATTATAAATCGAGACGTAAATGGTTGCGGATATATGCCATTAAAATTGAATCTAATTATTATGTAATTACTGGTGGAGCAATAAAGCAATTGCAAACGATGCAGGATCATCCTGACACAAATGCCGAATTTATCAAACTTAAGAAATGCCGGGACTATTTAATTTCAAACGGCGTTTTTGACCCTGATTCGCTGATAGACTTTATAGAATTTGAATTTTAATTATTTACCAATCCACTTTAATTTATTAAAACGCCACAGTCATGAATAACGAAAGAATCGAAAAGTTCTTAGCTTTAGTTTCCGAGGGATCTTCGGATTTCGAAAAAAAAGCACTTTGGAGAAAAGCAAATAAAATCTGGCTCAGTAGATCGACTGCCATTGCCATAAAGGTCCATTCTGAAATTATTCATCAAGGCATTAGTCAGAAAGCCTTTTCAGAAAGATTGGGTGTGTCGGCTCAATATATTACAAAGATTTTAAAGGGAAACCAAAATCTTTCGCTGGATACCATTTCTAAACTCGAAGCTGCATTGGGGATTCAGTTGATAGAAGTCGTGGCTGTTTCCAAATCAATTAATTACAATGTGCCGGAAAATATTCAACCGGAAACTACCGGCTCTTCAAGAATAAGTAAAGTAATACCCTTTCAGTTAAATGTATATACTGCACTGGAATCCTCTATTGGTGATATAAAATCTGCATAATGGAAAATAAAATGATACATTTTGCTTTGGCAAAAATCAATACCGATCAGTTTGCAATCATAGATAGTGCATTTAAAAAAGCTGAGGATGTAAAACTGAAAATTGGATTACAATTCGGGGCAAACAGGGAAAGTAAGATCATCAGTGTTAAGATCTCCATTGAATTTGAACATCAGGCAAATCCTTTTTTAATTGTAGAAGCATCCTGTTTTTTTAATATTGAATCTAATGATTGGAATTCTTTTATCATGGATAAGGAAATTGTAGTGCCTCAAAGCGTGATAACTCAATTTGCTGTATTAACTGTGGGTACTCTGAGAGGAATTTTACATGCCAAAACCGAAGGAACCAATTACAATGGATTTGTCATTCCCACTATCAATTTAACTGAATTGATAACCGGTGATATCCGATTATAAATATGACTTTCATTTAAATGAAAGTCAATAAGTAATGAGCATAATATAATGTTTCATTTTAAATTTCAAATCAATTAAAAAAAATATGGAAAACGACTTATAGCCCCGATAGCTATCGGGGGGACTATGTGTAAACTTTGTGTTCATATGTGTCGAAAAAAATACGATGTTAAATTGAATTTACTACTTATCATTTTAGTGCATGACAAAAAATTTAATAATCAAATTAAGATAAGAATAGAACGCGGATTTACGCAGATAGAGCGGATAAAAATACGGATAAAAAATACTTCGTATTTTGATTTTCGAAGAGGATCTATTGAAATTGAACTTATTACTATATGAAAAAATGATAGAAACGCAGATATAACATTTTAAGATATTTCGAACAAAACTGTTATTCCAGAAAATCATTCCAATTTATTGGAATTAAGATCCGTTTTTATCCGCTAAACCCGCGTAAATCCGCGTTCTATTTCTTTTTTCTTATATACTAAGATTTATCATTTATATTCTTAGAGCCAATTTAGTCTTTTTTGTTTCCATTCATCAAATATTTTTTAAATACTATCGTTGCTTCGCAGCCTAATTTTAGCTTTTAAAACCATCCTTCTGATCAAATCCATTTATTCCTGCACAAAAAGGTCCATTCATTTGTATTCACCTGTTTTATCCTATTTATAATTTCAACAAGTCATTTGTTTTTATCAGATGCAAGGATAAAGGATAAGTTCTACCTTTTTTCTTCCCAATACGTATATGTAAAAGATGGAAATGAAAATTCCCGGGCCGAATAAATGACAGGGAAAGCCGAAATAAAATATTTTCGACCAAATAAATGAACGGGTAAGCCGAAATAAAAAACTTTCATCCAAATATATGAAGTATTAAGCCGAAATGAAATCGATTCACCCGAATAAATTTGCGGAAAAGCCAAAACTGATTTTGTTCAGGCAATTAAATGATGTTTATGGGCTGAACGGAATTTGATTCTTACTTATACCTGAGCGGGAAGCCGGAAATTAAAATTCTTGACTTTTCCGGTTCATATTTGCCACGGAACAAGATCTTTGTCTCCGGTACGGAATGATTTTCCTTTGTTTGCTTGCGCTTGAAAATACAAATAATTAATAAAAGATAAATAAAGATATAAATATATAAAATAGATGGAAATGTCTTGTAGAATTAAAAAATTATTTAATATCTTTGTGCAGGTAATTTACTAGTCTAAACACTTAATAATAAACGTATTATGATCGTCGTCATGGATCGTCTTCAGTACAAGGAACTTTGGAACAGCGAATATCCATTATTCGTTGAACAAGTCGTTGAAATTTCCGGGAAGTATAATCTGGAATCATTACATTTGTCAAAACCTTACGAAAGGGTTAAGGTTTTGTTGCCGGGACTGGGCAGTATTAAGGCTCAGGAATTAAGTAATTTTAAGAGTAATCAGTTGAAGATTTTGGATAATGAACGCAATGTTCTGCTGGACTCTATCCGAAAAGGAGTGAAAAACTTTGGTAAAATGAGTATTCCATTACTGGGACCGCACGTAGCCGTGATGAACCGGTTTTTGAATGTGCACGGTCGCGATATAGGCGATGACAGCTATATATCCAAAACCAAACGGACCCGCGATTTTCTGAACGACTGGAATACAAAAGCCGATGTAAAAGCAGCCGTGATTGCTTTATCCATGACTATTCTGTTCGATCAGTTGCTATTGGTGAACACCCAGTTTGCTGATTTATATCTCCAACGGACCGGAGAAAAAGCAACGGAGAAAGTGAATACCATGGAACTACGTTCTACATCGGACAAAATGTTGATGGGTTTTATGAATGCCATCGAATATTGCAGTTCCGAATATGAAGACCTGGATTATCAAGGCCTGGCCAATGAATTAAATGAACTGATAGCCCATTATAAATCCGCTCTCAAAGCCAGGGCTACCCGCCGCAATTCGGGCAAGGATATCAGTACCGAAGCACCGATTAACAGGGCTTAGAAGAGGAAAGAAAAAAGGCTTAGGCACAGGCTAAGGCTAAGGCTTAGGCACAGGCACAGGCAAAAGAACCAAGAACCAAGAATAAAGAATAAAGAATAAAGAACAAAGTATAAAGACAAAAGAATAAAGACAAAAGAATAAAGATAAAAGAACAAAGATTTCGGTTTTATGTATCGGAAGAACATTCACAAAAAAACTTCACCGGCCGCTATGGTTTGGGGGAGTTTTTTTTTATACAATAGTTTAGCTATAATAATACTGCCAAACAGGGCCAGAAGCATGGGAAATAAGGGAATAAGGGTAGGGTTCGCGGGATTGTGTGTTTTCTACTAAGGGGGTGCAAAGAATAGATTGGTTGGGATTGTAGATTCAGGTTTGAGCCAGTTTCCTGTGGTATCGGGTATCTTCCTTTCACCCCCTTAGTAGCTAAAGAAAGTATGATTTTCACCCCCTTATTTTACAGATAAATGCTTGCCGATATTTTTTCAAAGGTTTCCTTTCCATACATTTTTAAATAAGGGGGTGGCATTTTATATTATTGTGCTACTAAGGGGCTGCAAAACAAAAACTTGTATGGTTTTATCGAAATGGTTTTGATCTTATTTTTTTGTGCCCATTTTTTTTTGTGTCCTATTGTGCCTATGTGGTTCGTTTTTTTTTTATTTGGTAAAGTAGAATTAGTGGATCATTAAAAAAATAAATGTGCTACTAAGGGGCTGCAAAACAAAAACGTATAAGGTTTTATCGAAATGGTTTTGATCTTATTTTTTTGTGTCCATTTTTTTTTGTGTCCTATTGTGGTTCGTTTTTTTTTATTTGGTAAAATAGAATTAGTGGATCATTAAAAAAATAAAAGGCCCATCTTACTAAATGATTAATAAGATGGGCCTTTAAAAAATTCAAATCGTGGATCTATCGCAAAAGGGAACTCAGGAATGCCCTCCGATCACTATGCGCATCACTTTGAGGTTTAATACAAAGAAGCGTACGATTTGCCAAAGGATGCAGGTGCGCCAGAATTTGGTCCAGCCGGTTGGCTCTGTGGCATAGGAAGATTCGCTGTAGGGAACTGTTTTTTCTATTTCGCTTGACATGATATTGTTTTTTTTAGTTTCGTTATTGTCTTTTGCTTAGCTATCGGTTATTCCGGAATCATCCACCACAAAGGCAATGCTTTAGCCTTGTAGATAAACATATAATGCATAAGTAATTTCATCCAGTGGCCGGCTAAACCAATTTCGCCGACCGTATAATCAATATTCCGGCCCCATTTCGGGTATTTCTCCCAGTCCTGAACGATAGGGTAAACGGTCATCACGGCTGCTTTACCATGCCTGATTCCATATCCTGCCGAAATAATGCAGGCGGCACCCATTTTGGACATGGACGCGCGGTGTTTATGTTCCTTTTTTCCGGTTATGATTTGTTCAACAATGTTTTCGGCCACAATACGGCCCATGATTCCCGAAGGCATACCCGTACGCGGAGCCGTGGCGGTTATCTGCGTGCCATTTTTATTGGTCATGGGTTTGGATATGGTATGGGGTGGCGCAAAAGCGATGCCGGATGCATAAATTGTATCGTAAACCGGACTCTGATAAATGGATGGCCAATCGCTTGCTTTCCATTGTTCGTATGGCTTGGGCGTATAGTCGGCATCTACTCTCATCAAGCCGTTCGGTGCAAACAATTTCGCCGTGATGTCTTCTTTGTTTTTATCAAAAGCTTTCAGTCCTACTCCGGCAAAAGCAGGAATCAGCATGGAAAAATCAAATTTGACGGTCAGGTATTCGCCGGCTAAGTTTTCATAATAAGCTACTCCCGGTTCCACCTTGGTTATTCCGGCACCCACTATCCAACGGATACCGTATTCCTTAAAGATGGATTCGGCAAAAATCTTGGTGGGTGTGGTATAACCGCCCTGTTTAATATAGGCGCCGCCCATGCCAAAATCGCCTAATTCATATTCATTGGATATCCATATTATTTCGGCAAATTCTCTGAGCTTGCGCCGGTCAATTTCGAAAGCAACATTCAGGGCATATTCAAAGGCTGCGCCCTGGCAGGTTGACATGGGATTACCGGTGCCGATCAGGAAAGTTTGTTTCTCGCCTTTTTCCATCCGGGCAAAATTCTGCTGAAGGTTTTCCCAGGTATGGGCAGCATGATCGTAGGTACAAACCGAGAAACTGTTTTTGTCGGGACCTAATCCCTCGGTTGCCGCAAAATTCAACTTCGGTCCGGTGGCATTGATCAAATAATCGTATTCCACCTTTTCTATCTTTCCCTTAGCATCACCGGCAACCGATTCTATAGTCACAAAGGACTTTGTCGTTGTGTCGTCGCCTTCGGGATGAATGGAAATGGCTTTCGCCTGTTTATACGTGATGCCCTGTTTTTTGTAAACCGGTTCCAGCGGAAATATTACCTGCCTGGTTTTCATCAGACCAATGCCCACCCAGATATTGGAAGGAACCCATTGGTAATTAGAGTTTGGACTTACCACCACCACTTCATGCGATTTATCCAGCTTTCGCCTCGCAGTCAACGCTGCGGTATGTCCGGATATCCCGGCTCCTAAAATCAGTACTCTTGCCATAAATAGATTTGTTAGGTAAAACAATTTATATGAAGAAACAGCAAATGATTCAGATCTGTGCAGAAAATAGTTATCAATGGAATTCAGTGAAAGTATTATTTAAACCCGATAATCATTACAAATGTATGAATAATAATGACTCGTGATCTAAATAAAAGTAATTATTCCTAAATAAATGATTAAAGCAGGAAAACGCAGGCGGTGTTGGAAGAGTTTTGGGTTCTGTGTTCCGGGTTCCGGGTTTTGGATACTTTGCTCAATACTCTTTTGTTTTCGTGTCTTTGTGGCAGAATTTAATAATCCGCTAAATTAGATTTTTTTGTATAGTAAAGCAACATGTACAAGGCAATTGAAAATGGTTGTTTTATAGGAGGGGCTGCAAAAAATAAATTGGTTGGGATTGTAGAAACACGTTTGAACCAGTTTGCTGTGATATCGGGCTTTTTCTTTTCACCCCCTTAGTAGCTGTAGAATGTTACAATGACTCCCCTTATTTAATCCTGTTTTTTTTTATAATCCTGAAATTGGTTGCCTGGATGCCCCAAATTGTAACCGAAACCGGAAAATAAGGGAATAAGGGCTGGGTTCGTGGGGATATGGGTTTTCTACTAAGGGGGTGCAAGAAATAAATTAGTAGGGATTGTAGAAAAGTTTAGAACCAGTTTGCTGTGATATCGGGCTTTTTCTTTTCACCCCCTTATTATATCCGATTTTATTTAAAGAATATCTGCAATTGACCTGAATATACGATTGCGGAGTATTCATTACTTAATTAAAACTATTTTCACTATATTTGTCATGCGTAAATATAGTTAAAACGGAATACCGGGAATCGAACTATTTTTGATATGTATTCTGATAAAGCTACGGCAGATAATAACTGCATTTCCCGTGGAGAAGAATGCTCCTCTTTCTGATTTTACTTTAAAATGCCTGATAAAAAATCAAATACAGATGAAAAAAACACTCTTTAGCTTCTCTTTCATTCTCGCAGGTCTGTCATGCTTCGCCCAGCAAACCATAGAACTGAACAACTGGAAATTCAAAACCGGCGACAATCCGGTTTGGGCTAAGCCCGCCTATAATGATGCGGAATGGAAAACCATCCGGGTGGGTGAAGTATGGGAAACACAGGGTTATAAGAATTACAATGGCTATGCCTGGTATCGCATTAGCTTTAATTTACCTTTAGCATTAAAAGAAAAAGCACTCTTTAAAGATTCTATCCAGTTCTTATTGGGTAAGATAGACGACTGCGACCAGACTTATCTCAATGGAAAGCTTTTGGGGCAAAATACCAGCATTGTTCCGTTCGGAAAAACCGTCACTTTAAAAGATTTATCAAAGACACAAACAGTATGGAACAGCACACGGAATTATACCATAGCGGCAAACGATCCGCGTCTGATCTGGGACAAAAAAAATGTCTTGTCCATACGGGTATATGACGGATCCGGCGGAGGAGGCCTTTTCAGCTTACCGGTAAATATCCGAATGAAAGATTTAAAAGACTTCCTGGCTTTTGATGTCAATTCCAAAGCCCTGGTAACAAAACCTGCCGGCATTTTAAGCAAAACCATCATACTGAAAAACCTTTCTCCCCTTCCAAAAATAACAGGAACCTTAAGTACTGAGATCTTCGACCTGGATACCAAACAAGTTATCAGCAAACAAAGTCAGGCTGTGAACCTGAATAAGGCAGAACTGGCATTCACGGTAGATTTTAAAGCAGAACTATCGCAAAGGCTAAGAGCAAACTATACATTTACCGATTCCGGAAGCAAAAGTACCGTCATCCACACTCAGGAATTCCCCTATATATTGACTCCCGCTTCCGGTGAAAAGCCAAAAATAAATGGTGCCAGGGTGGTTGGCGTGCGACCCGGTCATCCGTTTCTGTTCCGTATTCCGGCTACCGGAATCCGTCCGATGAGCTTTCAGGCCCTAAACCTTCCCAAAGGATTAACACTGGATGCAAAATCCGGCATAATCAGCGGAAAGGTACTGCTGCCAGGTGAATACCCGGTAGATCTGAAAGCCCTGAATGCAAAAGGTGAATTCTCTGCTGTGCTGAAAATTGTGATGGGCGATAGGATTGCCTTAACACCGCCTATGGGCTGGAATAGCTGGAACTGCTTTGGACTCAGTGTTGAGGAAGTAAAAGTAAAAGCTTCGGCCGATATCTTTATTTCCTCCGGTTTGGCTGATCACGGGTGGACCTATATAAATATGGATGATGGTTGGGAAGCACCCGGGCGTAATGCTGCCGGGCAAATTGTTCCAAACGAAAAATTCAAAGACATGAAAGCCCTGACCGCTTATATTCATAGCTTTGGCCTGAAAGCAGGGCTTTATTCTTCGCCGGGACCTATGACCTGCGGACAGTTTTTGGGAAGTTACCAACACGAAGAAAGTGATGCCAAATCATATGCCGACTGGGGTTTCGATTACCTGAAATACGACTGGTGTTCGTATGACCAGATAGCTGTTGACCAAAGTCTGCCGGAACTACAGAAACCATACAAAATAATGCAGCTGGCACTGGAAAAAGCAAATCGTGATATTCTGTATAGCTTATGTCAGTATGGAAATGGGGATGTATGGAAATGGGGCGGGAGCGTAGGAGGAAATGCCTGGCGCACCACAGGAGATATTTTCGAAACCTGGGAGAGCATGAGTCAGATTGGATTTAACCAGGATGCAGGCGCGCCCTATGCCAAACCAGGTAACTGGAATGATCCCGATATGCTGGTGGTTGGCTGGGTTGGTTTTGGAAACCCTCGCCCGACAGAACTTAGTCCCGACGAACAATATACTCATATCAGTCTTTGGTCCCTGCTGGCCGCACCGCTGTTGATTGGTTGTGACCTCACTAAGCTCGACGACTTTACACTCAGTCTGCTTACAAACGACGAAGTGATTGCCATCGATCAGGATCCGCTTGGTAAACAGGCAATCGCCCTGATTAAAACCAACGATTTCCAGATCATGGTAAAAGAGTTGGAAGACGGATCCAAAGCTGTGGGATTGTTTAACTTGACGAAAAATGAACTTAAAATATCTGTCTCCTGGGATGCCCTTAAAATAAGCGGCAAACAAACTGTACGCGATTTGTGGAGACAGAAAGAGTTGGGTGTATTTAGCGATAGCTTCGAAAGTGTGGTGCCATCGCATGGGGTGGTATTGGTGAAGATTAGCAAACAGAACGCTGATATTCAGAAGTAAAAATATAAGACCCGGATGATAGTCAAAGAACTAAATCATAGACTAAATGAGAATTGAACATTTACCGGAAGATAATGCCGGAAGAATAAATCCCGTAATGACCCGGGCACGTTCCATGGATCTGCTGAAGCGTTATAACAAGGATGCATTTCATCTGCAACATGCCGAAACCGTGGAAGCTACGATGCGTTATTTTGCCCGCAGTTTAGGCTACGGGGCCGAAGAGGAATTCTGGGGTCTGGTGGGTTTGCTTCACGATCTGGATTTTGAGCAGTATCCTGAAGAACATTGTATCCGGGTGCAGGAAATACTGGAGCAGGAAGGTGTTGATCCTGAAATTGAACGGGCCATTGTGTCGCACGCCTACGGTCACCGGGTAGACGTTAAACCTGAACATGAAATGGAAAGGGTGCTTTATGCCGTGGATGAGTTAACCGGCTTAATCGGAGCGGCAGCATTGATGCGTCCGGGTAAAAGTACGTTGGATATGAAGGTCTCCTCGGTAAAGAAAAAGTTTAAGGACCGTAAATTTGCTGCCGGCTGTTCCCGCGATGTTATTCAGCAGGGAGCCGAAATGCTCGGTTGGGAACTGGAAAAATTAATGGAAGAAACTATCCGGGCATTGCAGGAAAAAGAGCGTGGGGAGGGCCCCCCTGCCCCCCGTTCCTGATTCTTTTACGATTCCATTTTTTCCATTATTTTGTAATAGCGGAAATTACTGATCCGGATTTTTTAGACCAAAAAAAAGATGATGAAATAAACAGAAACGGTTTAAAATAATTTATTGTTTATCTTCTCAATTCAAAATAAACGGTGTATATTTGCAGTACTATTTTAAAGTTTAATATTATTATTATGGCACATGTTTCAGGAATAAGTATAGAGAAAGACAAACATGGAAAAGCAAGATATGCCCGTATTGACTTAAAAAAATACGGAAAACAACTTAGTGCTTTTTTTGAAGAAATAGGTATTGCAGATGAAGTATCTACTTATGATCCTAAATTTGTAGCAAAAATAAAAATCAGTGAAAAGCAAGCCAAGGAAGGTAAGGTACAGAGATTAGATCTGAACGACATATGGAAATAGATTTAACGGATGATGCAAGAAAAGATCTCTATTTTCATAAACGTTCGGGTAATAAAGGCATAATGAAAAAGGTAGAATTATTGCTTTTCGCAATTTCCGAAAATCCTTATGAAGGTATTGGTCAAATAGAGCAATTAAAACATGAACTTGTTGGAAAATGGTCCAGACGGATAAATAGCGAACATCGTATCATTTATTCTGTAGATGTAGAAAACCAACTTGTTACTATACATTCTATGTATGGACATTACTAAATATACTTACGAATAATATATTAAAACCATAACTAAACTTTTAGTTATGGTTTTTTTCTTGTCTTTGCGATTTGGAAAGGGAAAAAGTATTGGGAAATCAGGTAGGGGGGCGCTAACCTGATTCTCTCACAATTCAATTCTTTGCAAATAAACATTATTCAATTTTATAATACGAGCAAAACTAATTTGTTTGCAATCGGGTAATTCGTTATAATTAGATTAATTCGTACCTTCTTAGATTAATTCGTCCCTCCCAACAGCCACACTCGTTCTGTATTCAACAGGTGTAATTCCCGTTCTCTTTTTAAAGAAGATGGCAAAATATTCCGGGTTTTCGAAGTTCAGGCCAAAGGATATTTGTTTAACCGACAGGGTGGAGGTGGAGAGCTGAATTTTGGCTTCGTTGAGCTTGAGTTCCATCATATATTTGGAAGGCGAAGTGCCGGTGAATTCCTTGAATGCTTTCCGAAAGGCCGAGTATCCCATGTTCAGTTGTCTGGCTATGTCTTCGGCTATCAGTTTTTCGAATATGGATTCCCGCATAATGACCTTGGCCTTATTGATTTTCATGATGAGTTTCTCATCTTCAAAGTCGCGGGTCTTATGTCGGTAATACATCAACCCCAGAATATGCATTACAATTCCGGCCAGCGCCTGTTGAAATCCGGCGCGCTCTTCGTTGGCTATTTCAATGGCTTTGAGGTATAAATCCACTATGCGTTCGTTGAGACCGATATTAAAAACCGGAGCCTGGTTTAAAAAGAAACCCTCGTCCACAATCTTTTGTATGATATCACCTTTAAATCCTATCCAATACTCGTTCCAACCCGAATTCTCCACCGGTTTGTAGGTGTGCCAGACCCCGGGCATCAAAAAGAACATCTTGCCTTCGTTGATCAGACAGGATTGCCTGGAATTGCCGAAGGTAAATATGCCATTCCCATTGGTGATATAGAGTATTTGAAATTCATTGAGCACCCGGCCTTTGTCCACATCGAAATAATAACCATGCGGGTGATCTTTGGGAGGATAGGCTTCGTTTTCAGCTATCTTTTGATGACCAACGGTGGTGATAGTCAGACCCCAGAGTTCATCTTCCTCTGAAGATACCAGGTAATTTATACTTGTGTTTAACTGCTTATCTTTCATGGATACGTAGGTTTTTAATGATAGGAGTACACAAAAGTAGATAATATATTTTCTAATTAAGGTACGAATTAAACGAATTGTTGGAAGGTACGAATTAAACTAATTTTAAAACGAATTAAACGAATTAAAGAAGGTACGAATTACACGAATTTAAGAAGGTACTGCATTTTTTTTTATGAAAATAAATACTGAAAACGATATCCTATTCAAAATAATAATTATCTTTGCACACGTTTGTATTTTGAATTCATGAAGAAAAGAATAACCATAAAAGACATAGCCAAAGAACTGAATGTGCATCATTCCACCGTTTCCAGGGCGCTGAGGAACGACCCGCGGGTAAATGAGAAAACACGGGACCTGGTGCTGGCTTATGCGCTGAAGCATGAATATCAGACGAATATGAATGCCGTGCAATTGCGTGGCAGCAGTAATAATACCATTGCCCTGATAGTTCCCAATATCAATCATAGTTTCTTTTCGGATATTGTCAGTCAGCTGACCAATATTGCGTATCAGAAAGGATATATACTTTCGGTTTTTCAGTCGAATGAAGATTTTGAGCAGGAGATAGATATAGTCAATACCATCATCAAGCAGAGTTATGCCGGTGTGATTGCTTCTATATCCAAAAATACAACCAACAGCAAGCACTTTCGCTTACTGAATACCTTTGGCATTCCGCTGGTGTTTTTCGACCGGGTTTGCGATGATATTTCCACACCCAAGGTTTTGGTGAATAACAGGGAAATAACCAGGCAGGCCACCGAATATTTAATTCAGAAAGGATATAAAAGAATAGCGCATCTGACCGGACCATTGCATATCAATGTCTTTAACGACAGGCAAAATGGATACGCCGAAGCGCTTGAAAAACAGGGGATGAGTTATAGTCGCCAACTGATTTTGGATAAGGAATTCACGGTGGATCTTGGTAAGGAATGTTTGAAAGACTTGCTGAACGAAACCGAAAAACCGGATGCCATTATTTCCTCCTCCATATTATTGACGATGGGGATAGCGGTGCAGGCACGTGAAATGTCGTTGAATATCCCCGGGGATATATCCCTGATCGGGTTTGGAAATCATCTGAGTTCGTTGATAATGCAACCGCAGTTGACTTCCATTTATCAGTCGGAAAAGGAGATAGCCGAAATCTCTTTCGATTTGTTGGACAAGATGATAAACAAAGAAATCCCCCTGGGTGAGGATTGTACGAAAGTGGTTAATGCCGAAATTGTTTTTAGGGAATCATGCTGAGGAATTTACTATTTAGCCATTTACTATTTACTATTTAGCTATTTACCATTTAGCAATTAACTAACTAACTAACTAACTAACTAACTAACCAACTAACCAATTAACCAGTTAACCAATTAACCAATCAACCAATATCAAATATATTTTTTTACCAACTATTGCACACGTGTGCTAAATATTTATTTACCAATTCACCAATTCACAAATAAACTAATTTATAAATTCATTATTATGTTAAAAGGAATTTCACCTCTGGTAAGCCCGGAACTCTTAGCAGTTTTGGCACGTATGGGACACGGCGACGAAATCATTCTGGCCGATGCTCACTTTCCTGGAGAATCGTTTAATGGTCGCGTTTTACGTGCCGACGGAATCAGGATCCCCGAGTTGTTGGCTGCCATTTTACCGCTTTTTGAACTGGATGCTTATGTTCCACACCCTCTGGTTATGATGGATGCTACTCCCGGTGATCAACTGGATCCAACGGTAGAAGAATCGTACCTGAAAAGCATACATATTTCAAATCCCAACGCACCGGCCATAGAACGCATCGAACGTTTTGCTTTTTACGAAAGAACCAAAAAGGTTTTTGCCGTTGTAATGACAGGAGAAACTGCCAAGTATGGTAATATTCTTTTGAAAAAAGGAGTAACGCCGTGCTTTGGTTAATTGGTTAGTTAGTTAATTGGTTAATTGGTTAATTAGTTAATTAGTTAATTAGTTAGTTAGTTAGTTAGTTAGTTAGTTAGTTAGTTAGTTAGTTAGTTAGTTAGTTAGTTAGTTAGTTAGTTAGTTAGTTAGTTCCGCCAGCGGGATGTTCCGATTGATTGGGATATAGAAATACGCCATCGTAAGCTTCATTAGCAAGCAAGAATATTTAAAACCCCAAACTCTAAACTCTAAACTCTAAACTCTAAACTCTAAACCCTAATCTCTAAACCCTAAACATTAAACTCTAAACATTAAACTCTAAACTCCAAACAAATGACTTATAAATCAAAGAGTGCATTTTTGCCGGGCAATAGCACCGTAATTATCAAAGAAGTAGAATTTCCTGAACCCGGACACGGGGAAGTTCTGATAAAAATGAAATCATCGACCATTTGTGGAAGCGATATTCGCGCTATTTACCGCGAACATCTGGGCAAGGGTCCTGAAGGTTACCAAAATAAAATTTGCGGACATGAACCATCCGGTCAGATTCTGACTTGCGGTCCGGGCATGAAACGCTTTAAAGAAGGTGACCGCGTAGTAGTTTATCATATTTCCGGTTGCGGATGTTGTAACGACTGCCGTCGCGGCTATATGATTTCGTGCTCAAGTCCTTCGCGTAAAGCTTACGGATGGCAACGGGATGGCGGCATGAGCGAATATATGCTTGCCGAAGAAAAAGACCTGGTTTTATTACCGGATGAACTGACTTATACCGACGGCGCACAGATAGCCTGTGGATTTGGAACGGTATACGAAGGATTGGAAAAAATAGGAATCAGCGGGAACGATGCTGTTTTAGTAACAGGATTGGGACCGGTAGGTTTGGCAGCGCTTATGCTTGCCCGGGCTATGGGTGCCGAGAAATTAATAGGAGTGGATACGGTTCCCGAACGCTGCCAGATAGCTAAAGACTTGGGATTAGCCGACGAAGTTTTTGTTTCGGGCGCTGATACCTTCGACAAGGTGATGGCTGTTACCAAAGGAATGGGATTTGAAAAAACGGTTGATTGTTCGGGAAATACCCATGCCCGTCAGCTGGCTATACGTGCTACCCGCCAGTGGGGCAAAATGGTCATGATAGGCGAAGGTGGAACGGTGGAATTTAATCCGAGTCCCGACATTATTCACGGTCAGAAAACCATTTACGGTTCGTGGGTAACTTCTATCTGGAAGATGGAAGAACTGGTTGAACGCATCGTTCGCTGGGGAATACATCCCGAAGATTTGGTAACACATCGTTTTACCCTGGACAAAGCTTCCGAAGCCTTTGCTTTGATGGCAGAAGGAAAATGCGGGAAAGTGGCTGTGGTGTTTGACGAAGAAATAAAGTAATTTACAATTTATTCATTTACGATTTACAATTGGAACAAGAGTCAGGATTTTTTTGTCTTGACTCTTGGCTCTAATATCTTAAAATCTAAATATATGCAAACTATAGATCCGAAAAAAGTTCCTTATAAAACGCTGAACAACGGTGCCAAAATCCCGGTAATAGGATTAGGTACTTTTGGTTCAGATAATTATGATGCCGATACCATAGCTAAGGCTGTGAAAACGGCTATAGAAATGGGCTACCGTCATATAGACTGTGCCTCGGTGTATGGCAATGAGAAAGAAATTGGAAAGGCTTTGCAGGAAGTTTTTGCAGAAGGAAAAGTGAAGCGCGAAGAACTGTGGATAACTTCCAAAGTATGGAACGATAAACACCAGGAAGTGGTTGCTTCGTGCAAACAAAGCCTGGCAGATCTGCAACTCGATTACCTCGATTTGTATCTTGTACACTGGCCTTTCCCGAACTTCCATGCACCCAAGTGTGATGTCACTGCCCGTCAGCCAAATTCAGTTCCGTATATTCACGAGAACTATATGAATACCTGGAGCCAGATGGAAAGTCTGGTGCAAGATGGATTGGTGAAAAATATTGGAACTTCCAATATGACTATTCCAAAAATGAAACTGCTGTTGCGTGATTGCAAAATTAAACCGGTGGTTAATGAGATGGAAATTCACCCGCACTTTCAACAGGCTGAATTATTCCATTTTATGATAGAAAATGGTGTTCAGGTCATTGGTTTTAGTCCCATCGGCTCGCCCAAACGTCCGGAGCGCGACAAGACGGCTGAAGATACAGTTGATATTGAAGATCCGGAAATCGTGAAAATTGCGGCCCGACTGAATGTTCATCCGGCAGTTATCTGTCTGAAATGGGCGGTACAACGCGGACAGATTACCATTCCGTTTTCTGTAAAGGAAGATAAATTATACAGTAATCTGAAAGGGGTCACAGAGGACCCGTTAACCGCAGAAGAAATGGCTAAGTTGTCGAAAATAGACAAAAACTGCCGCTTAATCAAAGGTCAGGTGTTTTTGTGGAAAGATGCCAAGGGTTGGGAAGATCTGTGGGACCTGGACGGAGAAATAGCTAAATAGATTACTATCAGTAAATGTATCAAATACAGAATCTTTGATGCAAATATTCTTTTTCCGCTTATCTTTTCTGATTCAGAAAGATAAGCGGAATTAACAGCAAATTTATTATAAATGAAAAATACTTCTTTAAAAGTTATTGCCTTTGCTTTTTTTATAGGCGTAGCATTTTCTTCGCGGGCTCAGGAAGCAACAAAAACTCAGTTCGAACCTACCGATAAATCCTTTCAGCAATACAAATATCCCGACTGGTTTAGGGATGCGAAATTCGGGATTTGGGCACATTGGGGTCCGCAGGCCGTTCCCCGCGAAGGCGATTGGTATGCCCGTAATATGTATATCCAACAAGGAGGAGATTGGGAAACAAGTGCCTATAAAGCTCATCTGAAAAAATACGGTCACCCATCGGTCGCAGGTTACAAGGACATAATCCCTTTGTGGAAAGCCGAGAAATGGAAACCCCGGGAATTGATGAAATTGTATAAAAAAGTAGGAGCGAAGTACTTTGTAAGTATGGGAACCCACCACGATAATTTCTTTTTGTGGAATTCGAAGATTCATAAATGGAATTCTGTAAATATGGGCCCTAAAAAAGATGTGGTCGGATTGTGGCAAAAAGCAGCTCAAAAAGAAGGACTTCGATTTGGAATTTCTGAACATTTGGCAGCCAGTTATACCTGGCTTCAGAAAGCACATGGTGCCGACCAAACCGGCGATAAAGCAGGTGTTCCTTATGATGGAAATGACCCGAAATATGCCGATTTATACCACGGAAAAGCAGCTCCGGGCGATGACCAATGGTTGACTAATAATCCGGTATGGCAAAAAGAATGGCTCGAACGGGTCAATGAAGTTATTGATATGTACAAACCCGACTTATTGTATTCCGACAGTAAATTACCTTTCGATAGCATTGGCCGCACCATGTTGGCTCATTTCTACAACCAGGATATACAGAAAAACAAAGGTAATCTCGAAGCCGTTTATACTGCTAAAGAAATATCGAATGGACGTTTTGCTCAGGATGTTGAACGGGGGGTATTGGATTCGATCAGCGAATTCCCCTGGCAAACAGACACATCCATTGGTGACTGGTATTATCGTACCGGGCAGAAATACAAAACTTCCGCAGAAGTGATTCAGATGCTGGTGGATATTGTCAGTAAAAATGGAAACCTGCTGATTAATGTGGTTCAAACCCCCGAAGGCGATCTGGAACCCGACGTTTTGAATATTCTCGAAGGAATAGGTGCCTGGATTAAATCAAACGGAGAAGCCATTTACTATTCCCGTCCGTGGAAAATTTATGGTGAAGGTCCCTCTACAACAGGTAATCAGGAAAAAGGACGATTTGGCGGAGTGACGGATATACGTGCTTATCAGTCGGGTGATATTCGTTTTACTACCAGGGATGGCGTTTTATATGCCTTTTGCCTGAGTATGCCAACTGAAAATGTTCTCATAAATTCCTTGGGTAAACTTTCGAAATATTCTGACAAAGCCATTGCATCCATTTCTATGCTTGGAAGTAAACAGAAAATTGAATGGGAGCAGGGTGAAAATTCGTTGGTAATCACCAAGCCAACGGTAATGCCCGACTTCAAGGTTGTGACATTTGCCATTAAATTCAAGAATTAGAAAATCAGGAGTCCGGAATCAATTCAGTCTATTGACCTTCCGGACTCTAAGTTATTTATATCTCGTATTATGCCTAAAAGTAAAAAAAACTCTTTATTCTCTGCTGTACAACATGAAATTCTCACACACAACTCTCAAAACTTCCATCTAATTTTGCAGCACAGTTCAGCACAGATATCTCTTTTTTAAAATCAATCATGTTTAATTAAATCTATTTCAAATTCACAAAACACACTATGCCAAAACACACCATTGTCAGTAAAGCCAATCTGTTACCATTTATTTTAGTCACAGCGCTTTTTTATCTGTGGGCTATTCCCAATAATCTCAATGACATCCTGATACCACAGTTTATGAAATCGTTTGAATTGAGCCGCTTTCAGGCTGGTCTTGTTCAATCGGCATTTTATCTGGGCTATTTCTGTATGGCGCTGCCTGCTGCTTTGGTCATGGACAAATATAATTATAAGACAGGAATCATTATCGGATTGCTCCTTTTTGCAACCGGGGCTTTTTTGTTTTATCCTGCAGCAACCATAGGTGAATTTGGAATATTTCTTTTTGCGCTTTATGTAATTGCCTGTGGACTGGCCTTTCTGGAAACAGGTGCCAATTCATTTATTTCTGTACTCGGCGACCCGGCTACTTCGGCACAACGACTTAACTTCTCGCAGGCATTCAATCCGCTGGGTGCTATGACGGGTGCTTTTGTAGGAAGTCAGTTTATATTCTCGGGAATAGAACATTCGGATGCCAAAGTAGAAACCATGAAAGCCGCCGGAACGTATACGAACTACCTGAATGACGAAATCCTAAGGGTTATTCCACCCTATATGATTATAGGGGTGATCATTCTTATTTGGGCTTTTTTAATATGGAAAGTGAAATTTCCTGCGGAAACAGATAATATACCCAAAAGCGATGATAAATCGGCAAATGGTCACGGTCATATGTCTATGTTGCTCAAATATCCACACTTTATAAAAGGGGTAGTGGCTCAATTTTTCTATGTAGGTGCACAAGTGGGAACCTGGAGCTTTTTAATTCAGTATGTGAAAGATTATATGCAAAAACCGGAAAAGGAAGCGGGAGTTTACCTGGTGTATGCCTTGTTTGCCTTTGGTATAGGCCGGTTTATTTCCACTTTAATTATGCGTAAAGTGGAACCCAATAAGTTGATGGGTTTCTTTAGCCTGCTGAATATTTGCATGGTTGCAGTAGCTATATCCATGCCGGGCTTCTTTGGTGTATGGGCACTGGTATTGTCAAGTTTCTTTATGTCGCTAATGTTCCCGACCATCTTTGCTTTGGGAGTGAAAGGCTTAGGACCGAACACCAAAATAGGTGGATCGATGATTATTATGGCTATTATCGGTGGTGCCATTTGGACTCCGTTAATGGGACTGATTTCCGACTCCACACACAGCATGGCTTATGCCATGATTATTCCGTTAATAAGCTATATTTATGTAGGATACTATGCCTTTTCGGGGTCAAAGCCTTCCGGTCCACTTTACGAAAGTCACGATGCAACCGTTATGGCATCACATTGATTATTTTAGTTTTTGAGTTTGAAAAAAGACGTCTGAGCATAAAGTTCAGGCGTCTTTTCTTTTTAGATATCTTCTTTCCTCTTCTTTTAGAAATCGATGTTAATACTTCCATTTGGCCACTAAATATGTTCTTAAACATTCAATCTATAGAGCAGTGTCTCTTAAATTCCAACTATATTTGCAGCATAGTTCAGCACAGTAAAATCCATGAATATCAAGTTCTCTCATTCAATTTCTAAAATAAAATCCCTGGCCGATGCTTTCAGCACGTCTGTCATGCAAGGGGAGTTGGGTACGGGTGACAATTTGCCATCCATCAACGAAGCGAGTGCTTTGTATAAAGTATCACGCGATACCGTATTCAAGGCATACCAGGAGCTTAAAAAAAGGGGGTTGATAGATTCGACGCCCACCAAAGGGTATTTTGTAACGGGTGAAGTCAATCATATTTTGTTGTTGCTTGATACTTACTCTGCTTTCAAACAAAATTTGTATAAAAGCTTTGCTGCCAATTTACCGGAAAATTATAAAGTGGATTTGATCTTTCATCAATACAACGAACATCTGTTTGAAACGATAATTCGTGAAAGCATTGGAAGATACAGCATGTATGTGGTTATGAATTTTTCGAACGATCAATTTTCAGATGCGCTCAAGGCCATTCCCGAAAACAGATTGTTGTTACTTGATTTCGGCGATTTCGAAAAATCAAACTATTCATTCGTTTGTCAGGATTTTAATGAATCCTTTTATCAGTCTCTGAATGCCTGCAGCACATTGCTGCATAAATATAAAAAGCTGACTTTTGTATTCCCGGAAGAAATTTCTCACCCGGTGAGTTCGATCGATTACTTTATCCGCTTCTGTCTGGATCAGAATTTTAGCTACGAAGTGATTCGTCGGGATGCCGACTGGAAAGGGGTAGAGACGGGAACTGCTTACATTTGCATCCATTCGCAGGATTTGGTGAAAGTAATCAAAGCCGCAGATGCTTCGGACCTGATAATAGGGACTGACATAGGGTTGATTGCTTATAACGACGATCCGGTTTTGGAAGTCATTAAAAATGGTATTTCTTCCATTAGTATAGATTTTAGTTTGATGGGTGAAAAAGCTGCGCATTTTGTTACCAGCAAACAACCGATACAGGAATATCTGCCTACACAATTGATAGTAAGAGGATCCATCTGATTTACTATTTACTATTTACTATTTACAATTTACTATTTATAATTGAAGACTTGATTTAGTTTTTTTATCGAGAGATCAGCATAGTTCAGGATAATTGAAGGCATAGGCTAATGCATAGGCTAAGGCATAGGAATAGAAAAAGAGGAAAGAGATATTAACCAGTAATAAAAAAAAAACCATGGAAGTTAAAAGAATCATTTTGAATGAAACGTCCTATTTTGGTGCAGGATCCCGCTCGGTGATAGCCGAGGAATTAACAAAACGGGGATTTAAAAAAGCATTTATTGTAACCGATAAGGATTTGGTTCGGTTCGGTGTTGCGGCATTGGTCACCGAAATTCTTGATAAAGCGGGTTTTGCTTATGAGATATTTTCGGATGTAAAGCAGAATCCTACCGTTGTGCAGGTGAAAAAGGGCGTCGAAGGGTTTAAGAAATCCGGGGCTGATGTTCTGATTGCCATCGGAGGCGGATCTTCCATAGACACAGCGAAAGCCATTGGAATTATTTCCACCAACCCGCAGTTTTCGGATGTTGTTTCATTGGAAGGCGTTGCCGATACCAAAAACAAATCGATTCCTATCATAGCACTCCCTACTACTGCCGGTACTGCTGCCGAAGTAACCATTAATTATGTGATTACGGATGAAGAAAACGTAAAGAAAATGGTTTGCGTTGATCCCAATGATATTCCCGTACTTTCCATCGTTGACGCGGAACTCATGGCGAGCATGCCCCGCGGTTTGACAGCTGCTACAGGTATGGATGCCCTGACTCATGCCATAGAAGGTTATATTACCCAGGGTGCCTGGGAAATGTCGGATATGTTTGAGCTAAAAGCCATCGAAATGATCATTAAACACTTGCCAGAGGTTGTTAAGAACCCCAAGAATGTGGAAGCGCGTAACGGAATGGCTATTGCCCAATACATTGCCGGAATGGGATTTTCGAATGTAGGTTTGGGATTGGTGCACGGAATGGCGCATCCGCTCGGCGCATTCTACGATATTCCTCATGGTGTGGCAAATGCCCTTTTGTTGCCCATAGTTATGCAATACAATGCCGGATCGGCAGTTGAAAAATTTGGAGATATTGCTGTAGCACTGGGTGTTGATGTGAAAGGTTTATCCAAAGAAGATGCAGCACAGGCAGCCGTTAATGCCGTTAAAAATCTGGCAAAACAGGTAGGAATTCCCGAAAAACTAAGTGATTTGAACGTCAAGAAAGAAGATCTGGCACGATTGGCTCAATCGGCCTTTAATGATGTGTGTACACCGGGAAACCCCCGTGCAGCAACCGTAGAAGATATCCTGGCATTATACCAAAAGGCATTTTGAAAAAAATATAAAAAACAAATCAGATGAAAAAAGGAAGATTAAGCGGCGAATATCCAAAAGTAGGGATTCGTCCCATTATCGACGGTCGTCAGGGTGGCGTTCGTGAGAGCCTGGAAGATCAGACTATGAATATGGCCAAAAGTGCAGCAGCATTAATTTCTTCGAAATTGTGTTATCCGGATGGAAGTCCGGTGCAATGTGTGATTGCCGATACCACCATAGGTCGCGTGCCGGAAGCAGCAGCCTGTGCCGAGAAATTTGAAAAGGAAGGCGTGGGTCTGACTCTGTCTGTAACTCCTTGCTGGTGTTACGGAACAGAAACTATCGATCTGAATCCTTATTATCCGAAAGCTATCTGGGGTTTTAATGGAACGGAACGTCCCGGAGCTGTTTACCTGGCAGCCGCTTTGGCGGGTCATAACCAAAAAGGTATTCCTGCTTTCGGTATCTATGGACAAAACGTTCAGGACAATACCGACACGAGTATTCCTGCCGATGTGGAAGAAAAAATACTTCGTTTCGTCAAATCCGGTCTGGCTGTGTCGATGATGCGTGGTAAATCCTATCTTGGCATTGGCGGACAGTGCATGGGCATAGCCGGTTCAGTGGTGGATCCCGACTTTTTCCAGGATTATCTGGGCATACGCGTAGAAGCCGTGGATGAAGTTGAAATCATTCGCCGGGTTGAAAAGGGCATATACGATCCCGCAGAATTTACGAAGGCCATGGCCTGGACCGAAAATTACTGCAAGATAAACGAAGGTGTTGACTTTAATGCACCCGAAAAGAAAAGCAGCTCAGAGCAAAAACAGAAGGACTGGGAATATGTGGTTAAAATGACCCTGATCATGCGCGACCTGATGATAGGTAATCCAAAACTGAAAGACCTGGGCTTCTCCGAAGAGGCGTTGGGACACAATGCCATTCTTGCCGGTTTCCAGGGACAACGTCAGTGGACGGACTTTATGCCCAACGGTGATTTAAGCGAAGCACTGCTTTGTTCTTCTTTCGACTGGAACGGCGTGCGTGAAGCTTTCGTACTGGCTACTGAAAACGATTCGCTAAACGGAGTTTCTATGATGTTTGGTCACTTGTTGACCAATACGGCTTCTATTTTCTCTGATGTACGTACGTTCTGGAGCCCGGATGCGGTGAAACGGGTAACCGGATACCAACTGGAAGGACATGCTGCCAATGGAATAATCCACCTGATTAATTCCGGTGCAACCTGCCTGGACGCTACCGGCCAACAGACAGATAAAGACGGAAAGCCAGTAATGAAGCCTTTCTGGGATATTACCGAAGATGAAGTCCTGAAATGTCTGGATGCAACTACCTGGTATCCTGCCGATCAGGGATATTTCCGGGGTGGTGGTTTCTCTTCCAGTTTCTTGTCCAAAGGCGGAATGCCGGTAACTATGTTGCGGTTGAACCGAATTAAAGGATTGGGACCGGTTTTGCAAATAGCCGAAGGCTGGACAGTAGATCTCCCCGAGAAAGTACATCAGATTATCAACGAGCGTACCGACAAAACATGGCCAACTACCTGGTTTGCCCCACGTTTGAACGAAACACAACAATTTAAGGACGTGTACAGCGTGATGAATAACTGGGGAGCTAACCACGGTGCCATCAGTTTTGGTCATATTGGTGCCGACCTGATTACGCTGGCTTCCATTTTGCGCATTCCCGTTTGTATGCATAATGTTCCTGAAGATAAAATCTTCCGTCCCAGTGCCTGGGGAGCTTTCGGAATGGATGCCGAAGGTTCGGATTATCGTGCCTGCCAGGCTTATGGTGCCTTGTATAAATAATTGATCAGAAATAGTTGTTGACATTTAGATTCACCTGAATGAACCTAAATGTTAACGCTATTTTCAGAAATAGTTTTTTTTTATTTGCTTGTTTCTTTCTGTTTTTTTTACAAAAAAGAGAATGTAGATACACTTGTCAAAAAATGCAGTTTTAATGTCAAAATTCATATTGAAAGTTGATTTTGAAATAAATATCTTTGTCACATACTTTAAAATACTATGACAAGCAAATCATTCTTAGCATTCGACATTGGCGCCACAAGCGGGCGTACCATTTTGGGAACTCTTGACAACGGCAGACTTCAGATGAAGGAATTAACCCGTTTCCCCAATCAGATCCTGCAAATCGGGACCCATTTTCACTGGAATATTTATTCTTTGTTCGAACACCTGAAAGAGGGTTTAGCTGCGGCTAAAAACGAAGGTGTTGTTATCACTTCCATCGGTATCGATACCTGGGGAGTTGATTTCGCCTGTATTGCCAAAGATGGTTCGATTTTGGGAGCCCCTTATGCCTATCGCGATCCTCATACTGTAGGCATGCCTGAACAATTTTTCGACATCATTCCACGCGACAAGGTCTACGGACTAACCGGAATTCAGGTAATGAACTTCAATAGCCTTTACCAGCTGTTTGCCATGTATCAGGCTCACAGTTCGCTTCTCGAAGCAACTTCCGAGATCTTATTTATGCCCGATGCCCTGTCGTATTTACTTACCGGCAATAAAGTAGTGGAATATACCATTGCTTCCACTTCACAAATCTTAAATCCACGAACCAAACAGTTTGAATCTCAATTGCTGAAAGCAGCTGGTGTTTCGCCCTGCGTTTTAGGCGATATAGTTATGCCCGGTCACGTGGTTGGAACGCTTACCGATGTACTGGCCGAGGAAAGTGAATTGGGCAAAGTGCAGGTCATTGCCGTTGCCGGTCACGATACAGCTTCGGCTGTTGCCGCTGTACCTGCCGAAAATGAACGCTTCGCTTACCTGAGTTCAGGAACCTGGTCGCTCATGGGTATAGAAGTGACTGACCCGATTATTAATGAAGAAACTTTTGCTCTTAACTTTACCAATGAAGGTGGCATCGAAGGAACAACCCGTTTTTTGAAAAATATCACGGGCATGTGGTTGCTCGAGCAATGCCTCAAGGAATGGAAAAAAGAAGGAATTACTTACGCTTACGAGAAGCTGGTGAAACTGGCTGAATCGGCTCCTGCTTTCCAGTCGCTGATTGATCCCGATCACACATCCTTTGCCAATCCGGCAAGCATGACGAAAGCCATTAGTGATTATTGCGTTGCTACCGGTCAACAAGCTCCGGCTAATCATGCTGAATTTGTACGTTGTATTTTTGAAAGTCAGTCGCTCAAATATAAGTATGTTTTAGGAATTCTTATTAAGCTGGCTCCCTTTGCCATCGAGAAGTTACATGTAATCGGCGGAGGTTCCAAAAATCCACTGCTTAACCAATGGACTTCCAATGCTATCGGAATTCCCGTGATTGCAGGACCTTCGGAGGCTACTGCATATGGAAATATAATGATACAGGCCAAAGCATCCGGAATTGTAAACTCACTTCAGGAAATGCGTCAGATTATCCGCGATTCTATTCAACTCGAAGAGTTCTTACCACAAAACAACGCAGAATGGGAAAAAGCGTATGAGAAGTTTGAGGGGATAGTGAAGAAGGAGCAGGCGAAGGCGAAGGCATAGGCGAAGGCAAAGGCATAGGCGAAGAAAAAGAAAAAGAAGAAAAAAAGAAGAAAAAAGGAAGAAGTCATCTGCTAAATTCTTAAAAACTAACTAACTAATCAACTAATTAACCAATTGACTAATCAACTAATTAACCAATTAACCAAATAACTAATTAACCAATACGTCTTAATTCGATTAATTCGTAAAATCCGTAAAATAAAATGAAGGATCAACAAATCAAACAGGCATTTGAATATGCCAAAGCCCGTTACGCCGATTTAGGTATTGATGTGGATAGCGCAGTAAAACAATTGGAAAAACTATCTATCTCGCTGCATTGCTGGCAGGCGGATGATGTAACCGGATTCGAAAATGCCGGTGGAGAACTTACCGGTGGTATTCAGGCAACGGGTAACTACCCGGGCAAAGCCAGAACTATGGCTGAAGTACGTTCGGATATTGATAAAGCCATGGAATTAATTCCCGGTGAACATCGTGTTAATCTTCACGCTTTTTACGGTGATTTTAAAGGCGAAAATGTAGATCGTAACCAAATTGAACCTAAACACTTCCAGAGCTGGATAGACTGGGCAAAAGAAAAAGGTTATAAACTTGACTTTAACTGTACTCTTTTCTCTCACGAAAAATCGGCTGATGGATTCACGTTGTCGCATCGCGATCCCGCTATTCGTGAATTCTGGATCGATCACGTAATCCGTTGTCGCAAGATAGCCGAAGAAATGGGTCGTCAACTGGGTTCAACATGTATTCACAATATCTGGATTCCGGACGGATCGAAAGATGTGACGGTAGACCGTTTGTTGTATCGTCAAAACCTGAAAAACTCGCTGGATAAAATCTTCGAAACCAAAACGAATGATGACTTTATGCTCGACAGCATCGAATGCAAATTGTTCGGTATCGGAAGCGAAAGTTACGTGGTAGGTTCACACGAATTTTATATGGGATACGGTATTGCCAACAAAAAGATGATAACTCTTGACTCAGGTCATTTCCATCCAACCGAAGTTATATCGGATAAAATTTCGTCCCTGTTGCTTTTTGCCACCGAAATCATGCTACACGTAAGCCGTGGTGTGCGTTGGGACAGTGATCACGTAGTGATTCTGAACGATGAATTACAAGCTATTGCACAGGAAATTATCCGTGCTAATGCATTGGATCGTGTTCACGTGGGTCTCGATTATTTCGATGCATCCATCAACCGTATCGGTGCCTATGTAGTGGGAGTAAGGGCAACACAAAAGGCGTTTTTACAGGCCTTGCTGGAACCAATCGCACAATTACGTGCCTTCGAAGCCAACGGTCAGAATTTTGAACGTTTAGCTTTGCTTGAAGAAGCCAAATCAATGCCCTGGGCTGCTGTATATGACTATTTCTGTATGAATAAAGGTGTAATTGCAGGCGAAGCTTATATTACCGATATTCAGAAATACGAAGCTGACGTTACCAGTAAAAGATAAAACCTATTCTAAACCTTCCATGGAAGGGGCGAAACAGGTATTACATAAATTTATTATTAACTTACAAATCTAAAACATGCTTTTTTTCTACTCTCCTTCGGGAGGGTAGGGAAGAGCTTTTTATATTATGAACACACTCATCGGATTATTTATTATTGCCATTGGTAGCATCGGTCAGTCGAGCTCGTATGTGCCTATCAAAAAGGTGAAAAGCTGGGCATGGGAAAGTTTCTGGCTGGTACAGGGTATATTTGCCTGGTTGATTTTTCCTTATCTGGGAGCTTTGCTGGCTATACCCGAAGGTCATACTTTGATAGAAATTCTTTCATCGGGCGAAGGTGCCGCTTTCAATGCCTTGTTCTTTGGTGTCCTTTGGGGCGTTGGAGGTTTGACATTCGGATTGAGCATGCGTTACCTCGGTGTGGCATTGGGTCAGTCTATTGCTTTGGGTACCTGTTCGGCCTTTGGAACGCTGATTCCAGCCTTGATGCTTGGGACGGATTTGTTTTCGGGGAAAGGACTGGTTTTGCTAATTGTGGTGAGTGTGGCCATAGCCGGAATTTCGGTTATTGGATTTGCCGGTAGTTTACGGGCTAAGAACATGACTGATGCGCAGAAAAAAGCAGCCGTTAAGGACTTCGCTTTGGGTAAAGGATTGTTGGTGGCTCTCTTGGCCGGTGTGATGAGTGCCTGTTTCAGTCTCGGACTCGAAGCGGCGGAACCTATCAAACTGGCTGCCATTGCAATGGGTTCTGATCCGTTATTTGCCGGATTACCAGCTATTTTGTTGATTACAGTCGGTGGTTTTATAACTAACGCATTTTATTGTATGTATCAGAACGTAAAAAATGATACCTTTAGGGACTATTTCGGTGTTCCTGCCGGAATGTTTGTAAATAATGTATTGTTTTGTGCTTTAGCAGGGATACTGTGGTATTCGCAATTTTTCGGATTAGCCATGGGGAAAAGTTATTTTACCGAAGGAAGCGTAATGATGGCTTTTTCGTGGAGCATACTCATGTCGCTGAATGTTACCTTTAGTAATGTTTGGGGTATTATACTGAAAGAGTGGAAAGGTGCCGGATCAAAAACCATTGCCGTATTGGCTCTGGGTATGTTGATTTTGATTTTCTCGTTGATTTTACCCAATATTTTATAAATTGACGAACATAAGTATTGACCATTTACTAATTTACAATTTACCATTTAATAAGAAGGAGTTAAACAGCACATTACTGGTTTAATAATGGGACATTCTATTATTCCCATTACTTACAGAACAAAGAAATATTTATTACTAATAAGAAATAATATGAACATTTTAGAAAACAATGAACCTCTCCGTCAACAGATAGAGCAGATTCAGGAAGTAGCCGGATACCTTTGGGAAAGAGGTTGGGCTGAGCGTAACGGAGGTAATATTTCGGTAAATATTACCGAATTAATGACCAACGAAGGCAAGAAACTGCCAGGATTAACGGCTCCGGTAAAACTACCCAAAGCATTTAAGGCCCTGGCGTCTCACATTTTTTATGTGACCGGAACCAATAAACGCATGCGTTATGTGGCAAAAGATCCTTTTAATAATGGAACGATCATCCGTATCAGTGCCGATGGTGCTTCGTATGAAATGATTGCCGAACAAGCTATCGCTCCAACATCGGAACTTCCTTCGCACTTGTCGATGCATGCTTATATGCGCGAAGTACGCGGAACCAACAATAAAGTGGTGCTGCATACACATCCAACTGACCTGATTGCATTGACTCATGTTCCAGAATTTTTAAATTCAGAACACTTGTCGTATATGCTTTGGTCGATGATACCCGAAACACGTATTATCGTACCCAAAGGAATCGGAATTATCCCTTACGAAATACCCGGAACTATGGATCTGGCCGATGCTACTATCGTAGAACTGGCTAATCATGATGTGGTGATGTGGGAAAAACACGGATGTCTGGCTGTTGGTGAAGACCTTATCGATACTTTTGATGCGATCGATACTTTGTCTAAATCATCGCAGATTTATTTTTATGCCCGTCAGGCCGGATTCGAACCTCAGGGTATGAAGAAAGACGATCTCGACGAATTGGTAACTGCATTTAAACTTTAATTGTTGAATACAGAACTTCATATTGCCTGAAAAGGTAAAGAGCATAATTTCATGCTTATATACAAATAAAGCCGCCTTCACATTTGTGGAGGCGGCTTTATAATATAATCTGTTAGAGTTTTCCTGATGATTCCTGATCTTTGTCAAAATCAAAAAAACAACGAAAAGCTAAGTTGTCTGATATTTTGCTCTGGAACGATCTGTGAAATCTTTTTTTTTTATTCCGTAAAAACGGAATGTCGGGTACTCCATCTGTGAAAATCTATATCGATATTAATTAAATTTCACCACTCGAACATAATCGATCATAGCCTGGTTAACCTCGATATTCATATTTTCGTTTTCGGGTTTAAATATCAGTTTGAGCATGTGTCTTCCTTTTTTTAGTTTAACACGCAGGGCGTTGCTGAATCCCCAGTTCGACCATTCTTCTTTTCCGCGTTGAGGAAAAAGCTGAACACCAATTCTGGCGTTATCGACGAACAAAGTACGGATGGCACATTTATTCTCGGTATTGGTGGGTCCGTTTCCGTTAGCATAACGCCAGTCTATCCCATATTCATCGTCGGTATGAACATCGATTTCTACGGTCAGAATCCGGTTGTTGATCCGGCTTATTTCAATAAATCCTTTGCCTGAAAAGCCCTGGAAAGGTAAGTTTGCTTTTGGAGATCCTTTTTCAACTTCGTAGGTACTGATATCAGTAGCAGGATAAATAACGACAGGTTCACTTGCAAAAGATTTAATGTCGTTAATGCCAATGGCAATTACCTGAAACTCGCCATGTTCGGTAGAAGGTATGTCCAGGTATGGAAATACGATTTCTTTCCATATTATTCCGTCTTTCATAATCAGGTAGCTTCTGGCTGTCATAATGGAAGGCCATATTAACTTTCCGTTTTCGAACCGTACAACCGGCATCAGCGGCGAAACAGCGTTTTTAACCAGGTTGATTGGTTGCTTTTTGGGCGCTTTGTTCTCCATGACGATTTTTATGGTATGTTTCCCTGAAATATTGGCAGGAATAAAGGCATCCTTTATTTCTTTTCCATCCAGCATAAATGAAATCATATGATTTCCAAAACCGGTTAATTCTATATTCAGTATGGCATTGCGGTATTTGAAATTGGTCAGTTTACGAATTGCATCCAATTTCTTGGGAACAAAAGGTTCAAACTTCAATCCCTCTACTTTGTAACGGATGCCAAACAGCACTTTATGAATGATGCTGATATTTCCCGACAGGCTCCACAGCATGTTGCTGGAGTTGATTTGGGTACCCAGAAAATCGCCATTATCAGCAACAAAATTTTCTTTGTTGGTCAGAAACATCGCAGCAGCGCGGTATATGGCCGCCATACTGTGAAGCACACTTTCTTCATTTCCTGTTTTGGCGGCTGCCCACAACCAGTACGTTTGTACAAAAGGCCAGACGGCATTGTTGTGATAGGGAGGTATATCGCTGATCTGAGGGTAAATGCAAGGAATTCCGAAATCGACTACGGGTGTATTTTGTACTATTTCCCTTTGGCGGGCAGAATCGGCAATGTTGAAGAGAATGCATAAAGCTTCACCCAATGCTTCGGAACGGGTTGAAAGTATATTGTAGTTTCGTCCGTACAGGTATTGTCCGTAATAACTTTTTTCCGGTATCCAAAGATGCTTGTTGATTCCGTTTTTTATTTTTCCGGCCACGGAATAGTACTTGTTCGCCGCTTTTTTGTCGTTCATCAAAGCAGCCATTTGGCTCAATACCTTCAACGCCTGAAAATGCACGGCATTAGTTCCGAGATTCTTGCTCTCAGCTATATCTACGGGTTGCATCCAGCGTGGGTAGGTTTGTTCGCGCCAGTCGAGAAAAGACGATTCACCTTTCATGAGACCGGTTTTAGGGTCGAAAGCGGTCGAAAGATCATCTTCTACCGAATTTTTGATAATGGGGTAGATGGTGTTCAGCCAGCTCTTTTCGCCGGTTACTTTGTATATTTCCCAGGCGGCTACGGCCCATATCATACGATCGGTAGAAACCGGCCACGCACCACCGGTACCCGTATCCTGAATGATACGCCCGTTGGCATTTACTTTGCGCATCAGGCTCTTTTGCGAAACCTTGGGTTGCAGATAGGCCATGGAAAGAATAATGCTGTAACTTACATCGCGCGTCCACACACCGGCCCATTCTTTTCCGGTACGCAGGGTGCTGTCGGGTTCCACGGCATTCATCATCTCTTCCAGCGACATGTTGTAAATGGCATTCTCCATCAAATTGGGTGTTTGATATTGAGGGAAGGCACTGATGTCTTTCGTCAGTTTCCAGGTGTTAACGGTACTTACCTTTTCAACTTGAGGATTCATTTTCAACTCTATTTCGTAAATGCCATCATAATTGGCATCGGTTAGTTTCAAATCGCTATGATTTACCAGATTATCAAAATCCCAAATGAGTGGAGCCGTATTACCTGCTACATAAACTCCTTTGAAATCGGATTTATAAATCTTCGTTCCGTCGAAAGTGGTGTAATAACCCGGCTTCTTGAATTGATCCAGTACGTATCGCATATCGAGTCTGATTTTCAGCGAAGTATTTGGCACTAAATAAGTTTCGGCTGGCACATCCCTGTTGTCGGTGAATTTTTTACCGAAGATAATCACCGGAGTCTCGCTTTTACCGTTTTCAGGAATACATACAACCTGATGGTCAGAGCCCGAAAGCATTTCATTGTCGCGTCCATTGATAGAGAATTTCAAAGAGATACGCGGACTTACAAAAGCATTCGCCGGACTTTGGTAGTTCGACCGAATTTCAGTAGATGAAAGCGCTTTGGCTGTAAATTGATCCTGAACGATGCTATCCGTAAACCAGGAAAACAGGTCGGTATTGTATATAGCGGAGCCTTTTGACGAACAAGCCTGAATGCTAATAAGTAACAAGGCTGAAGCAGCAAAATTTAATAATGATTTCATTCGAATATGTGTTTGAATATGGGCTTTCATTTGTTTCTATTTGTAAATATAAAGACTAAACCAGAACCATCATTCATTTGAACAGTAAAAATAGCTAAATAACTTTTACTGAACTACAGATTGTTGGTTTTTATTGATAATTGTTTTTAAACACAAAAATGATTTATAAGATATCATGTAATAGATCATGTAATAGATATGTCTACAATAATAATAAAAGGAAGAAAATGGATAAACAGAGCTGTTCTTTCCCTTTCTCCCCGGAAGATGCTGCCTCCGATAGCAATCGGGGCTATCGGAACTGGGATAGATGTCTATTTAATAAAAATAAAACAATGATTTGAAATTTGGATAATAAATCAATAAATATTTTAAATTACTTTTTGCTCCTGTTTATATAAATTTCAAGTTGTAATTTATTTAAAATGCGTCCCATATAAACGAATAAATCTCATTCATTTGTAAGGTATTACAGCATTTTAAACGTATATTTGCAGTACTGTACAAATAAACCGGTTTCAAACTGATAGTTTTAAATTTCACAAAAAATATTGCCTTTTAATTTACTTAGAAAAATACATGAAAACACGATTATTGACGATTCTTTTTTCTTTACTGCTTATATCTGTCTCAGCACAAACAAAATATATAATTGATGCCTCCCGAGCGGCAGTTCCCCTCCAACAGGTTCATTTTAAAATGGGTAATCCGGGATCAACTGAAAATAAAATATTGCTCAACAGTCAGTTTATCACCATTGGAGGTAAACCCGTTATTCCGGTGATGGGAGAAATGCACTTGACCCGTGTTCCCCGGAAAAACTGGGAAGAAACGCTCTTAAAAATGAAAGCGGCGGGTGTGAATGTCATTGCATTTTATATTTTCTGGAATCATCACGAAGAAATTGAAAGCCAATTCAATTGGTCGGATAATTACGATGTACGCGCATTTGTGGAGCTGTGCAAAAAACTTAATCTGTATGCATACCCGCGCATTGGACCCTGGGCTCACGGCGAAGCGCGGAATGGTGGTACTCCTGACTGGATATTACGAAAGACTCAACTCAAGGACCGTTCGAATCATCCTGTTTATCAGAATTATGTAAAACGATTTTTTAAAGAGATTGGAATTCAGCTAAACGGTTTGTATTATAAAGACAAAGGTCCAATTATCGGAATTCAACTCGAAAATGAATACTGGAAGGCAAAACAAGGCGAGCCGCATATACAGTGGTTAAAAGAAACGGCGATGAATGAAGGAATGGATGTGCCTTTATACACTGTAACCGCTTGGAAGAACGGTTCTGTACCATCATTTGAAGTTATTCCACTTTGGGGAGCTTACCCTGATGCTCCCTGGGCAAGTCATATTCACAAGGAAATGAGCGAAGAAAACTTTTGTTTTGATGCATTTCGCGACAACGAGAAAATCGGCGACGAAACAGTTAAAGCTAAGCAATATATGGATTATAGCCAGTACCCCTATTTTACCTGCGAAATGGGAATCGGCATTCAGAATACCTACCATCGCCGGCTCATTATCGGATCCAGGGATGGTCTGACCATGGTAACTGCCAAACTCGGTTCGGGAAGTAACCTGATAGGATATTATGTTTTTGCGGGAGGAAGTAATCCTCAGGGAACCCTTCATGCCCAAACTGAAGATCAGGAAGAAACCGGATATTGGAATCATAATCCCGATAAGTCCTACGACTTTCAGGCTGCCATTCGCGAAACCGGTGAAACCAGCGATGCCTACCGCGAAGTAAAGAAACTTCATTATTTTTTGAGTGAATTTGGAGAAGAGCTGGCCCCTGCAAGTCCTGTTCTTGCCCCAAAAAAAGCCAATGATATGCAATTGGCTGTACGGGTAAACGGAAACTCCGGTTTTCTGTTTGGTATCAATTATTGCCGGTACCTTCCCCGCGAAGCACGCAAAAACGTACAATTTGAAGTTCAATTGCCCGGCGAAACGCTGTTGTTCCCTTCCAAAGGGGTGACTATCCCCGACAGTGCCGTTTTTATATGGCCTTTCAACCTGAAGCTCGGGGGTGTTCAACTGCGTTATGCTACTGCACAACCGCTTTGTAAACTAGATGATATTTTTGTGTTTTTTGCAAATAATACGGTTCGTACTGAGTTTTGCTTCGATGCACAAAACCTGAGTTCTGTTTCTTTTCAAGGGAAAAGCGTCGGTGTAAAAGATGGAAAGTTTATTGTTTCTGTACCAAAGCCGGGTAAAGATGCCGTTATTACGGTGAAAACAGTTAATGGTCAATCAACTCAATGGCTGGTACTTTCGGAACCAGAAGCCAGACAAGCCTGGCTTTTCAAAGATGGAGACAAAAAAGAATTCTATCTGTCTAATGGTGATCTTTATATGAATGATGGAAAACTTAACCTGATAACACAAACTTCGCAGACTTCCATCTTTAAATACGGAGCACCCGATAAATTGAAAGTGGGAGGCAAGCTGCTGAAAGCAACTTCGGAAGGCCTTTTTACCCGTTACGAGGTAGAAATCCCGGTTCGGAAAATTAAGCTCAATGCAGAACCAAAAACAATATTGGCCGATGCTGAGTGGTTACAGTCCAACGATGAAGAGAAACTTTCTGATAAGCGGATTATGTTTCATCGTTTCTTTCTGAAAGAGTTCAGTCTCGAAAATACTTCGCGTATCCGTTCGGCAATTCTCTATCTGGGCAGTGAAAGTGCAGGCCGTCTTAATGTGAATAATCGATGGGTTGCTCAAAAAATCTCTCCGAATGTTATCAATGAAATTGATCTCAGCGCTTATGTTGAAAAAGGTGAAAACAAGCTTTATCTCGATTTCCCGCTAACTGAAGGAACAAAAGCATTTGCCGGCCGCATTGTGGTAGAATATTACAACACGCAACGCATAGAGTTCAGCACCGACCAGTCCTGGCTTACAAAAGATTTATACAGCTATCCATCGGAACTTAGACCGGCAGGTGAGTTTGCAGCCCCAAAGCTGGTGACTGTTCCGCCTGTGTTCGCCGGGGCAGATTTAAACGACCGGAAAGAGTGGAGTATCCCTATCCCTTTTGGCGTATTTGAAGGTGTTCAAAGTGTCTACCTTTCGCTGTCGTATACCGGTGACCTGGGTCAGCTGTACCTTGGGCATCAGCTTATGGCAGACAATTTCAACAGCAATGAACCCTGGAGGATTGCTCTTAACCGCCTGGACTTTTCACCCGAAGGACGAGCATTGAAACTAATAATAACTCCTGCACATTATACCCGTTTGTTTCAGGATAAACCGACTCCTGCATCCGAAATTGGAAAGGCATTAATAAATAAACTAAAAGTGGAAACTGATTACCGGGTAGTATTGGAGTATTGAAAATAAATGAATACCTGCATTATTAAAAAAAAGAGACAGCCGAAAATTATCCGGCTGTCTCTTTTTGGTAAAAGTCTCTTTCATTAAATCTGGTCATATAGCTATTGTTTGCAGATACGTTGCTAATCACCATGTAGTCAAATTTATATACAAATATGAATAGTTGAAAAGAAAGATGAAATATAGGTAAAAGACTTGGAGGTTGTTGGCTACGTGTTAACTATGAGTATAATGTTCTATTTATTAACATTGAGGCTATGGCACTTGTAGGAAACATTCTACAAACTTTTATTTACGAGAAAAAGAGTACAAATAGCAATTACAGACAGATTAAAAAAAATAGTTTTGAAAAGTGACCAGGTTCTTCTATTTATTTATTTATTTATTGTTATTGTCTTAATTATAAGTAATATAGATATTTGTTGGTAAATGCTTGACTGGTTGCTTTTGTAGTTTTGAAGTGTTATCTTGTCAAAATGTTACATAATCATGCTTTTATGTACATTCTCAGTTGTTTATTTATTGTAATATACGTTTTTTCCTGTTTTATTCCGTTTTGTTTCAAAACATAGATTTAGTAACTTTGCCAAACGATATTAAATATTCCTGAAAAAGGAGATTTTGAAAGAGAACTGCGTGGGGTGTTCGTTTATCCAAAAAAAACGTTTATTTTTTTTATAATTTAAAAATATCACTATACAAATTGAGTAACCATAAACCAGAAGTGATAACTAAATATCTTAATTATGAAAAACCTGGCCTTCGTCCTTTCTTTTCTTTTAATGCTCCCTGTTTTTGTATCTGCACAATTGGCTACGACTGAAAAAGCAGAAGTACGCCAAACAAAGAGATTGTCGGCGAAACCTATAAACAAAGTCAGCGAGGGCAATTATGTTTTTGCTTATTTTAAAAATCCGGGAATAGATGGTTTGCATCTCGCCGGGAGTAAGGATGGCTTAAATTGGACGGCATTTAAAAACGACAAATCCTTTCTTGTTCCAACTGTAGGGAAAGACAAAATTATGCGCGATCCTTTTATAATTGCCGGTTTTGATGGCAAATTTCACATGGTTTGGACCGATAGCTGGACCGATAAGGGAATTGGTTATGCCAGTTCGGATAATTTGGTAAACTGGTCGGAACAGGTTTTTATACCGGTGATGCAAAAAGAGGACAGTGCCCGGAATTGCTGGGCTCCCGAAATTACGGCCGATCCGAAAACGAAAACATACATGATTTATTGGGCAACAACCATCGATGGCAAGTTTCAGAAAACAGTCTCTGCCATGGAAAAAGGTCTGAATCACCGCATTTATTACGTCACCACCAGGGATTTCAAGACTTTTAGTGATACCAAATTGCTTTATGAGCCAGGATTCAATGTGATTGATGCTACTATTGTACGGGATGCAAATCGTTACATCATGTTTATGAAAGATGAAACACGTGAACCTGTGGCGAAGAATTTGAAAATTGCGTATTCTGATCATTTAACCGGGCCCTATTCAAAGGCCGGAAGCGCCATTACAGGTAACTATTGGGCAGAAGGTCCTACGGCAATAAAAAAAGATAATCAATGGATAGTTTATTTCGATCGGTACCGCGATCATAAATACTGTGCAATTTCTTCTACAAATTTAGTCGACTGGATAGATATTTCTGAAAAAATATCCTTGCCAAAAGGAATTCGGCACGGAGCGATCTTTCAGGTCAGTAGTGACGAATATTCATTTCTGCAAAAACAATAATATTTTTTTAAGAATTCAACTTTAAAAAAAAATCAATCATTCGATTACACCGGAATATTTATATTCAAAAAATCACTCCCATGTATAAAATCACAATTTCAGTTGTTCTTTTTTCTCTGTTTTTTAGTCCGTGCTTACATGCGAAGGCTAAAATTCAGCAAAGCAAAACTATTGACAAAGTCGGCTCCATTCGGGCTTCCGATTCAAAGTCAGACGGAACCCTTTCGAAAGTCTGGGTTTCGGACAATGGCAATGGAACATACAAAAATCCGGTTTTGAATGCCGATTATTCCGATCCCGATGCCATTCGAGTTGGAAACGATTATTATCTGGTGTCCTCGAGTTTCAATTGTGTTCCCGGATTGCCCATTCTGCATTCCAAAGATCTGGTGAACTGGAAAATCGTCAATCATGCATTTACACAACAAAAACCGCTGGATGTGTTCGAAAAACCTCAGCATGGAAAAGGCGTCTGGGCACCTGCCATTCGGTATCAGAAAGGTGAATTCTTTATTTTCTATCCCGATCCGGATTTTGGGATTTATGTGATCAAGACTCACGATATTCTTGGCAAATGGAATGAACCCATTTTAATTATGCCGGGAAAAGGGCTGATTGACCCATGCCCGTTGTGGGACGATAATGGCGAAGCTTACCTGGTACATGGTTTCGCCGGAAGCCGTGCGGGAATAAAAAATATTCTCGCTGTTTGCAAAATGAGTGCCGACGGAACAAGAATTCTGGATGAAGGTACCATAGTTTACGATGGGCACGACAATCACGAAACCGTAGAAGGACCCAAGTTTTACAAACGTAACGATTTATACTATATAATGTTACCAGCCGGTGGCGTTCCAACTGGTTATCAGCTTGTTTTGCGTTCCAAAAACATTTACGGTCCCTACGAAGAAAAAATTGTGCTCGAACAGGGAAACACGCCTACCAACGGGCCTCATCAGGGTGCCTGGGTGGAAACTCAAACCGGTGAATCGTGGTTTTTGCACTTTCAGGACAAAGAAGCTTACGGAAGGGTTGTGCATTTGGAACCGGTTAAATGGGTAAACGACTGGCCGGTAATGGGCAATGATCCCGATGGTGATGGAAAAGGGGAACCCGTTTTGGTGTTCAAAAAACCAAATGTGGGTAAAACCTGGCCAGTGGCTACTCCTGCCACATCCGACGAATTTAATGACCTAAAACCGGGTTTACAATGGCAGTGGCATGCTAACTTCAAAAACTGGTGGGCTTTCCCTGTCGCCGGTAAAGGTGTTTTACGGATGTATACGGTAGCTGTTCCCGAAAATTATTCAAACTTGGCCGATGTACCCAGTTTATTGTTGCAAAAATTTCCGGCCGATGAATTTACGGCAACTACTAAATTTACATTCAACAGTTCAAAAACAACCAAAACCGGAGAAAAATTCGGGCTTATCGTAATGGGTTACGATTATGCATCAGTTTCATTGAATAAAGTAGATAATAAATTAGTGATTTCACAAACTGCATGTTTGAACGCTACCAAAAAAGGACAGGAACAGGAAATTGAATCTGTTGAGGTACAAAGTAATACCGCTTATTTCCGTGTAAAAGTATCGAAAGGTGGCATTTGCAATTTCAGTTACAGCATGGATGGAACTGCTTATATTTCAATAGGTAAGCCCTTTAAAGCTAAACCGGGAGGTTGGATAGGAGCAAAAGTGGGTTTGTTTTGCACCCGTTCCGAATTTACAAACAACCCGGGTTTTGCCGATGTTGATTGGTTTAGAATAGAGAAATAAGCTATTTTTTTCGTTGAATAATAATGCTAAAATGAAAATATTTTGCTTTGTCTATGACAAACAAATATTTTGTTATAAACTAAAAAGATCTTTAAAAAAATTATAATATCAATTTATGAAAAATACAATTAGATTAATTATTTTTTCTGCTTTCATTCTGATTCAGTCTGCTTTTTCACAACAAGCAGTGACAACCAACGATTCGATAAAAAAAGTACATACTCCAAAACCTGTAAATGCAGTTCACGATCCGGTTATGATCAAAGAAGGCGATACCTATTATGTTTTTGGTACAGGGCAAGGTATCTCGGTTAAGTCTTCGAAAGATAAAAAGAACTGGAAAAATATTAAAGCCGTTTTTCCGGATTCTACCTGTCTGCCAACGTGGCATCGCGACGATATTCCCTCTCAACGTGGTCATCTTTGGGCACCGGATATTCACTACCGCGACGGGATGTTTCATCTTTATTATTCTGTTTCAGCCTGGATGGATTTCAATTCGAGCATTGGATACGCTACCAATAAGACGCTGGATCAGAATTCACCCGAGTATAAATGGATAGACCGGGGAAAAGTGATAGATTTCAGGAATGGTGGCGAAGGTGTAAACGTGATTGATCCCAATGCCTTTGTGGAGAAAAACGGAAGCGTCTGGCTCTTTTATGGTTCTTATACTACCGGATTACGCCTGGTGGAACTCGACCGGAAAACAGGGAAACTGAAAAGTGAAACGCCCGAAATTACTGTGATTACCGATGCGTTGGGCGAAGGCGTTTTTGTGATTAAAGCCGGTGATTATTACTATATTTTTGCATCGCGCGGCCGCTGTTGCGCCGGAATAGAAAGCACCTATCAGGTAGTGATGGGGCGCTCCAAAAACCTGAAAGGTCCTTACTTAAATAAACTGGGCGAAAGTTGGGTGAACAGCAATTATTCGCTTTTTATGGAAGGCAACTACGAAGAGCCGGGCAGAGGCCATAACGGATTTTTTACCGAAAGGGACACTACCTACATTGTTTATCATGCTTATACACGGTCGGCAAACGGACAGTCACTTTTAAATATCAAACCCGTTTATATGGACAAAGAAGGCTGGCCAACATTAACACCAACCAAAAAAACAGTATTTGCCAAATCAAATTTGATCAATCTGAAGAAGTAATAATACCAGGAGTCTGAAAAATAATGTTTTGTGGTTAGGATAACTCATTTCGATTATTTATCCTGAAAGCTATAAAAATGAAAATACACAAAAAATGAATAATAATACTGACAATTCACGCCGTGATTTCTTTAAAAAAATCGGCTTAATTGGTCTTGCTTCACTGGCATCTCCTCAAACTCTGTTGCATGCTATGCCGGTGCGATTGAAGCCGAAAGATAAATCGGGCGATGGCTATGTTTTTCTGTTTCAGGGAGATTCCATTACCGATGGCAATCGTGGACGAAATGCCGATCCAAACCATATTATGGGTCACGGTTATGCGTTCAGCATTGCCAGCAGGTTGGGTGCCGATTATCCCGAAAAGCATCTTCTGTTTTACAACCGTGGCATAAGCGGAAATCAGGTGAGCGATTTAGCCCGGCGCTGGCAAAAAGATGGTCTGGATTTACAACCCAATGTGTTAAGTATTTTGGTCGGAATAAACGATGTCAGCAATTTTATACAAACAAAAGACGACTCGCTTTTGGATCAGTACGAGTCAACCTACCGTTCTTTGCTCGACCTCACCAAAGAGCAAAATCCGGATGTTCTGTTTGTACTCTGCCTCCCTTTTATATTGCCGGTAGGGAAAATTAAGGACAATTGGGAGCAATATCAACCGGAAATACAGAAACGACAGGAAATTGTAAAACGAATAGCTAATTCATACAATGCTCTGGTTGTCGATTTTCAGCAGGTAATGACCAAAGCCTGCGATAAAGCACCGGCTGATTATTGGATGTGGGATGGAATACATCCTACTGTAGCCGGTCACGAACTGATCACCCGCGAGTGGATTCGCATAGTTAGTAAACGACTTAAATTTATGAAGTAAGCTGATATGAATTTTTAAAATATATTTGTCACATTCCTGCATATTCTTTCATTGAGAAATCGTTCAAAGCTATTCTGTATGATTATACCGAGTAAACGAACGATTTTCTATTTTTTAATAACCTTAGTTTAATTTACTTTGTCTTTAAATATTAAGTTTGATAACCTTAAACGTATTGGATGAAAAAAATTACTCTTTATTCCCTCAAAAACAGTCATTCACGAAGTCAAAACGGGAGAATATAATAGAATAACGTTTAATGAATAATCAAAATCAATTTCAGTCACTTTTAAAGTTAACCGCCTCCCATTGCTTATCGGGATGGCGTGTATTCAGTGTGTTTTTTCTTTTTTCACTCTTTCCCACTTTTTTCTATAGTCAACAAATTGAACTAAAATGGATTGGTGAAACTCCAACACTTAAAACCGGAGTAAGTTGGGGAGTCCCCTTTTCAAAATCTAAAGTAAGAAAAACTCAAAGCTTTGTACTTAGAGGAGCTAATGCTGAGGAAATGCCCGTTCAGTCCTGGCCTATGGCTTATTGGCCCGATGGCTCTGTAAAATGGATGGGATTCGCAGCCGTGGCTGAACCTCAATATAAATACAACCTGAAACTTGTTTCAAAAGGAAAAAAACACGAAGGATTGACGGTTAGTAAAACGCAAGGAATTATTCAAGTAAATACCGGAGTATTGAGTTGTGAGATGAATACAAAAGGGAATGTACTTATTAAAAGCCTGAAAGTGAATGGAAAAACGGTTTCCGAAAATGGTCGTTTGGTTTGTACGCTCGAAAATAGGGCGCGAATTGACGAACAAATTCTGCAGTATGCTGATTTCCAAAGTGAAGTAAAAAAAGTTGTGGTTGAGCAATCTGGTCCTGTACGTGCCGTTGTGAAAATTAGCGGAATGCATAAATCGTTGAAAAACGTTCGCGAATTTCTGCCTTTTACAGTCCGGCTTTATTTTTATGCCGGATTGAAAACAGTACGCGTGGTACATTCTATTGTTTTTGATGGCGACCAACAGAAAGATTTCATCAAAGGATTGGGAATTGTATTTGATGTTCCATTCCGCGAACAAATTCAAAACCGACATGTGCGTTTTTCGGGTGAAAACGGCGGTTTATGGAGCGAACCCGTGAAACCATTGATAGGGCGTTATCCATTTGTTTATAATGGCGATAAGAGATTAACGACCAGGCAGGTTGCAGGTGACAGTATTCCCAAAATTACCGAATCGGACTCGGTTGCTTATCATTATTTTACAAATTTCCCTGCATGGAATAGCTATAAACTTACTCAACTCAACTCAGATGCCTTCACTATCAGCAAACGCACAAACGATGAAAGCTCGTGGTTGTTCAGCAATACAGGCAACCGCTCTTCGGGGCTTGCATTGGTAGGTGATGTATCGGGAGGTTTGGCTGTTTCGTTGAAAAATTGTTGGCAGTCGTATCCTGCTTCGTTGGAAATTGACAATGCCCGGGGGGATGTTGCGCAACTGAAAGTATGGTTTTGGTCCAAAGATGCCGAACCGATGGATCTCAGGCATTACGACACTATTCCTCATGATTTACACGCCACTTACGAAGATGTGCAACCCGGTTTAAGCACACCGATGGGGGTGGCCCGAACCAGTGAATTGACGCTTTTCCCATTCGACCAATTGCCGGATAAAAGGCAAACCGGTGAAATGGCTAATTACGGAACTTCAACGCATCAACTTATTTGTACACCCGAATATCTTCATGCCGAGAAAGCTTTTGGAAGCTGGAGTTTGCCCGACCGCTCGAATGAAACAAAACGATGGATTGAGAATCAACTGGATAGTTCATTCCTTTTTTATAAAAAAGCCGTAGAAGAACATCACTGGTACGGTTACTGGAATTATGGCGACGTGATGCACACTTACGATGCATTCCGGCATTCATGGCGGTATGATATTGGTGGTTTTGCCTGGGATAATACCGAATTGGCTCCCGGAAACTGGCTCTGGTACAGCTTTCTGCGCACCGGGAATGCAGATATTTTCCGTATGGCTGAAGCCATGACCCGGCATAATTCCGAAGTGGATTGTTATCATATAGGCTCATTTAAAGGTATGGGTACACGACACAATGTTTCGCATTGGGGGTGCGGTGCCAAAGAAGCGCGTATTGGTCAGGCTGCATGGAAGCGCCAGTATTATTACCTGACCACCGATGAGCGTTCGGGCGATTTGATGACTGAATCGTTGGATGCAGAAAAAGCACTTTGTCTGTATGACCCCTTACGAATAGCTCAACCCAAAGAAAAATTTCCGTACAATGCCCCGGCACGGTTACGTTGGGGCCCCGATTGGCTGGCGCTGGCGGGTAACTGGATGACTGAATGGGAAAGAACCGGCGATAAAAAATATTACAATAAAATCGTTGCTGGTTTGGAAAGTCTCTCTAAACTTCCTTCCGGATTATTTACCGGACCAAACGGGTTGGGTTACGATCCGGCAACCGGAAAACTTTCATACGATGGTGATTCAAGGGTGACGAATCATAACCACCTGGCAACCATCATGGGCGGCTATGAAATTCTGCTCGAAATGTTCGATATGATAGATCATCCGGCTTTCAGGAAGACCTGGACAGACTATTGCAAATTCTATAGTATGCCCGATAATGATCCTGAACGCACACCTGAAAATGCCAAATGGGGTAATTTTAATTTCCTTACGCCGCGCTTAACGGCTTTTGCAGCCAAAGAATTGAACGATGATAAACTGGCTGAAAGGGCGTGGACCGAATTTTTAGGTGGCAAACGAAGATCCGAAATGTCAAATAAAAGTTTATTCGACTCTAAATTAATTGTAGCACCCGAAGTGCTGAATCCTGTTCACGAAAACTCTATGGTAAGTACCAACAGTACTGCGCAATGGGGTTTGAATGCCATTTTTATGCTGGAAATGATTGGCGACAAAATTCCCGATTCTAAAACCATCACAGAACGTAAATCATTCGAAATATTACAAAATTTGACCTGGAAAGAAATTTTTGCCGACAATTTCAAAAAACCGTGGACAAACAACTGGTTTGTGGATGGGCAAAAAGCAAAATTCAAAAATACAAAAGCAGGATTGCTTTTCAAAGCAGGAACTACTTCTGCCAGCGATGCCGACCATGCTGTGCTCTGGTCAAAACAGTGTTTTCAGGGGGATGTTCGTATAGAGTTCAATTTTACCAGGAAAGATACAGCTACCAGGTTTGTGAATATTCTTTACATGTTTGCCGAAGGAAGCGGAGTGGGAGCGTACGATAAAGACATAGCCAAATGGAGTGACTTAAGGCAAATACCGGCCATGAAAACCTATTTCGAGCATATCAATGCATACCATATCAGCTTTGCAGCTTTCGAAAATGATAATATTAATCCCGCCGAAGATTATATCCGTGCCCGCCGGTATTTGCCGGAACTTGGAAAGGGTTTGAATGGTACAGAACTGAAACCCGGTTATTTCCGTACCGGACTCTTTCGCACCGGTGTTTCGCATCATATCACCATTATTCGGGGCGGAAATGATCTTTTTATGAAGATAAAAAATTCCGAAAAAGAACGGATTTACCACTGGAAAACGAATGAATTCCCCGCGTTGAATGCCGGCAGAATAGGATTAAGGCTAATGGGTTCAAGGATGTCGGAATTTGGGAATTTTAAGGTGTATTCTTTATAATGTTATCAAAAGTAAATTGAATTATAAAAGTCTTTTAAATTGTTTTACTTCAACTGAAGCAGATTTATTTGAAGTAAAAAGTTCTTATTGACACAGTCTGAATTTTTGAAATTTCAACATTAAAAATAATGAAAATTGTTTACATTACTTTCTTCATTTTCCTGGCTACATTCATGTCGTGCAACTCTTTTACCGACAATCAATCTAAAAGGTTGATACAGAAGGCTGAGAATACTCATCAAACGAAAGGTACAGATAGTGTTGTGCCAGAAGGTAGAGCTGAATACACACATCAACCTTATGACTGTGTTCGTGGGCGGTCGGAACCTGTTGTCATCAAAACGGTTTATCCTCATTCAACGTTCAAACTTCAGAGCGACAGTATAACTGCATATGAAACGGTTCTGTTTGATAATGGCGATAAACTTGTAATTAAAAACTGGGGCTGTGAAAATTACAGTTTAACTTTTCGCTTTGAGACGAGGCGTTTCCATGCCGAAACTACTAATTTGGCATTCTGGTTTAAGAAAATAGTTCTACTGGTAAATGAAGTTGATAAAGGAATTGATGCTCCCATGAATATTGCAAAAGGTATTCGTGAGCTCGACAACTATATCGACAATGACATTACATCCAATTACAAGACTATCCGGCTTGGTGAAGAGATTGATTTTGGATTCAACGAGATAAGAGATTTTCTGACTGTAGATAAAATTACTAAACTTTCGGACAGGCGGTTTGCTTTGGAAATAACATTTGTAACCGGCCCGTTATGATTAACTTGTAACCCTTCGGTTTGGAAACCGGCAATAGACGGTTACGGACGAATAATTAAAATTCTGTTATTGCCCGTTTTATCTGGTTTGTTGCTTAACATAAAAAATGTCATTTGTCAAAGTCTTACAGTCAATTAGTTCAGTATTTTCATTGAGAATTAAGACTATGTTTGCAATCTAATATTAAAACACCCTTAAATCGTACTGAAAATGAGAAAATTATTATTTACTCTTTCCATCTTTTGCGCATCCGTTAGTTTTACTTTTGCTCAACTTGCAGCTTTCCCGGGAGCTGAAGGTTTCGGAAAATATGCTAAAGGAGCCCGCGCTTCCTCAAGCCCTACCATATACCATGTAACCAATCTCAATGATACCGGAACCGGTTCGTTTCGCGACGCAGTGAGCAGTTCCAATCGTTTTGTTGTGTTTGACGTGGCAGGAGTAATTAATATCACCAGCCGTATAGTTGTTTCTTCCAATATTTATATTGCCGGACAAACTGCTCCTGGCGAGGGAATTACAGTTTACGGAAACGGATTTTCGTACTCAGGTGCCAACAACGTCATTTGCAGGTACCTGCGTATGCGCATGGGAAATGTAGGCGACAGCGGTAAAGATGCCTGTGGTATTGCCAACGGTAGCAATATGATTTTCGACCATGTTTCCGTATCGTGGGGCCGCGACGAAACTTTCTCCATAAGCGGAACGGACATTCAGAACATCACGATACAAAACTCCATTATTTCGCAGGGTTTGATGGCTCACTCTGCCGGCGGACTGATCCAGACCGATGGAGGTGTAAGCTTATACCGTAATATTTATGTTGACAATGGAACGCGAAATAACAAAATTAAAGGTGTGAATCAATATGTAAATAATATAGTTTACAACTGGGAATCGGGGGCATACATAATGGGTGGCGATTCGGAAGGTGAATCGTTTGCCAATGCAGTAAGCAACTATTTTATCAAAGGACCTGCCAATGGTGTCAGTCCGTTTAGTGTTGCCAATGAAAAATATCATATCTATGCCGAAGATAACTGGCACGATGGTAACCGCAATAAAATTCTGGACGGATATTTGATTCCACATAGCGAATACAGCGGCGGCCCCGATTTTCAGGCTGCACCTTACGCTTATCCGATTTTACCGACCTGGCCGGCATCTATGCTGATAGATTCTGTTTTACCGGGTGTGGGTGCTTCATTACCCTACCGCGATTTAGCCGATTATTTCGTAATCGATGAGTTAAAATCGTATGGAAAAAAAGGCTATCTGATTACCAACGAAACCGAAAATCCGATGGGAACGCCGGTCCAATGGTCTATGTGGAGTGGAAATAAACGTACCGATACCGACAATGACGGAATGCCGGATGCCTGGGAATCGGCTAATAGACTGAATTCCAACTTGCCATCTGATGCTGTTTCCATAGCTGCCAATGGGTATACCAATATTGAAAATTACATCAACAGTATAACTGTTCTTTATTCGCAGGATTATTTGCGTGCTCCGCTTTGCCTGAAAGCCGACTCGAGTTCTCAACAGACTATTTCAATTTCATGGTTCGATTTTACCGAAAAAGAACAAGGGTATTGTGTTGAGAAAAAAGTGAAGGGAACATTTACCGAAATTGCCAGAACAGGAATTAGTGTAAATTCATTTACCATAGACGGTTTGCAACCGGAGGAAAAGGATACGATAAGGGTTCGTGCTTTCAATGCAGATGGTTATTCGGCTTATTCCAACGTATTGATGGTTAAATCAAAACCTATTCCCATAGCTGTAGTCGATCCCCAAACCTTTACCCCGGACCTGATATGGACAGGTACTGTTAACTCAAATTGGGAAAAAACGTCTCTCAACTGGAGCAAGGAGGGAGTTTCTACTGCATTTACCGATAGTGCCAACGTGCTTTTCTCCAATTCAGTAGAAAAAATAATTGCTGTAGCAGAGCCTGTTGCAATTAAAACTATGGTGATAAATGCCGATAGTTCTTATACATTTCAGGGAAGTAGTTTTATAACCGGAACCGGCTCAATAAATAAAACCGGAACGGGGAAACTTTCCTTGTTGACTGATAATACTTACAAAGGTGCTACCGTACTTTGGAATGGTACGCTGGAGATAAATAAACTGGCCAACGGAGGACTTCCAAGTTCTATCGGTGCTTCGCAAAATTATGATTTCAATTGTGTGTTGAAAGGTGGAAAGTTGCTCTACACGGGAGCAACAACTTCGACCGACCGCAATATTGCACTTGATGGAGCAGCTGAAATATCGGTAAACAACAGTGCAGCTGTTGTTACACTGAATGGCCTTTTATCCGGCACTGGTGGATTCACCAAAAGTGGAAATGGGAAATTATTGCTTAAAGCGGTTAACACCTACGAAGGGTCGACTAGCATTAGTGAAGGAATTCTGGAGCTAAATGGAGTAACAGTAATCAATAATGGATTGGGAACTTCAAACGTTCTGAAGCTGGATGGTGGTACTTTTAAAACTACGGGTGGTTCTAATACGGTGGACGAAATTTACCCCATGGATATTCTGGTGTCAGAAGGAAAAACCAGCGGATTTGAACCCTACCGGAATTGTCAGATTAAAAGTAAAGTGAGCGGTAGCGGAACGTTAAATTTTAATATCTCGTATGTGAGGGAGTACATTACCGGTGATTGGTCACAATTTAGCGGAACCTTAAATGCAAACGGTATTGGAACCTCTTCAGATGGAAATCAGTTTATGATTAATAATGGAACCGGTATTCCAAATGCCCGGGTTGTAACATCGGGTAATACGAAGATAATTTGCTGGAAAAATGCCAGCACCATGTATCTTGGCGGTTTGTCAGGACCAGCGGGAACCTATTTGTCGGGATCGGAAAAACAAAACAATGCAGCTACCATGACCTGGATAGTAGGCGGTGCCGGTACTGACGAAACTTTTAACGGAATTATCAACAACGAATGTTCCAATAAAAGTTACAAAGGAACAACTTCTATAGTGAAAGATGGAAAAGGTTACTGGAAACTAACAGCAACAAATATATATGCCGGAACAACTACCGTGAAAGGCGGAATGCTGATAGTGAACGGCGTACAAACCGGAACCGGAAAAGTAATTGTGATGCAGGATGCTACATTAGCAGGAAAAGGGACCATCCCAGCAATTACGGAAGTTCAAACCGGTGGAACAATTCAACCGGGTGATCCCACCCTTGCAACAACTACCAATTTAGGTACGCTAAATGTAGCTTCTCTGATACTCCAATCCGGCAGTCAGGTGAATATGGAAATTAATCGTCCCGTTAACTTATCAGATAAAATTGCTGCAACTTCTTCCATCGTTTTTGGTGGTACGCTGAATTTGGCCATAACCGGTACGCCGCAAGCTGGTGATCAGTTTACCCTGTTTACAGGGACCACTTTTACAGGAGCTTTCAGTGAAATTATTCCGTCTTCGCCTGGTGCAGGTTTAAGTTGGAATTTTTCGAATGGCGTTTTGAAAGTGGTAAACGACGCCAGTGGAATTGAATCATTGGAAAACTCAAGCGTAAAAATTTATCCGAATCCGGTTACTGACATTGCCGAAATCACCCTGGATAAAACCTATGATAGTGTAGGTGTGCGCATTGAAACTATGAGTGGAAGTCTGCTTCATACTTACCGGTTCGCCGGCCAGAGTCAGTTGAAAGTTGACTTGTCAACCTTGCCCAATGGCTCTTACCTGGTTTTAATTCATGCAGATAACGAGCTGATATCGACTTCAAAAGTGATGAAAAAGAAATAGAATCATACTTCATCCCAATGGTAGAATTAAGTTTGAACAAAATTGAAATTCATAGAAATAAAAAAGGCTTCACCGTGGTGAAGCCTTTTTTATTTCTATGAATTATAGGTTTATTTCCAAACCACCACTCCGGCAGGAGTTAATTCTTTTGTCCCAACGATGATTTTTGAATTCGTCGGAATGTCAATATTGACATTGACCGATGAGTAATTGTTGGCAATCCAGAATCCATCACGCCAGTTAATCATTACACCTTCGGCTTGTTCTTTCACAGCAACTCCGGCTGTTTCATATACTTTCTTCAGTACGGCTGTTTCCAGTTTACCGTCGTCTGTATCGGTGCCAATATAGGTAACCGTACCTTTTCCTAATTTACGATGTACTACCGTTGGTTTACCTGCATAAAACTGATCGGCAAAACTAGCCCAAACTTCAGTCCCCGATGCCGGTTCAAGCATGTCTCCCCAGTTATTCCATAAATAAGTGCTACCATTAAACGACACTTTGGCGTTCATATTTGGCCCAAGCATATCGTTCATTACAATTCTGGCTCCAATGAGGTTAGTTATAGCGTCTGCCCAACTTGCTTCCGGGAAATGCCCGTTTCTGTCCTTCAAACCTGTCCGGCACGAAATCACCAGATGACCTCCGTTTTCGGCATACTTACTCCAATTGGCAATTAAAGCTTTGTCCACCATTTGATAGGCCGGAATGACAACAAACGGATAAGAACTCAAATCGCGGTCTTCGCCAACTATGTCAACCGGAGCTGTAAGTGTTTTTACCGAAGAATAATATTTGGCAATATGAACTCTTTCGTTCCATTGCGAAGTCTGAGGCTGAATGGTCGTTTCCCAGACATTATCCATATTGTATAAAATAGCCGTTTTGCGTGCTGCATATTCTTTGGGCATAGTTGCATTCGGAACATACATTTTACGCAGTTCACGAATCTCTTTCATAAACTGGCTGTATTGTTCACCTCCGTTCAAAGGCGTTACACCATCGGTTCCCACCATGCCGTAATGGAATTGTTCGCCACCGTAAAGCGGTTGCCTGAAGCGATAAGAGCAAATGAAGTCAAGGCCGCCTGCAAATGAATTCCAAAGCCACATCCGCACAGCTCCCGGGTAGGGCTGCGGATTATAACTTCCCCAGTTTACCTGACCGGGTTGAAGCTCCATAACACCCGTTACGCCTTTCAATGGACGGAAAAAATCGTTGGCAAACGAAATACGCCAGGGATCACCCAAGCGGAAACCCTGATCGCCAACACCATCGGTGTATCCGGCCACAGGATAAACGGTATAACTAATAAAATCAAGATCTTTATTCCTCCATGGATCCACATCGGTATGCCCGTTCATAAAATTGGACGTTACAAATTGCGTTTTCGAGATAACGTTTTTCAGCGTTTTATTCTGCAACGAAATAAATGCAGCACATTCATCGGCGTTGAATCGTTTCATATCAATCAATGAAGTGGGACTTGCAATTCCCGAAATTAAACGACCTTCATTCGGCATTTCTATCTGTTCGAAATCCGAATAAACACCCGACCAAAAAGTGGTTCCCCAGGACTTGTTGAGTGCTTCAATGGTTTGATATTTATTCTTCAACCAGCTGCGGAAGCTTGCCTGAGCAGCCGGACTGTAATCCAAGGTTCCATAGTGTGAGGGTTCATTATCTATTTGCCAACCCCAAATGCGTTTGTCGTTGCCGTAATGTTTGGCCATGGCATCCACTACTTTTTGGGTCAACTCCTGATATTTAGTGCTCGACCAGGAGTATTGTTCGCGTGTTCCATGCATGGCGGTCAGGCCGTTCGGCATTTCCACCAATACATCCGGATATTTCTTTGTCAGCCAGACTGGTGGAGTAGCCGATGGCGTGCACATAATGACTTTCAGATTATTTTTAACCGCCAGTTCTACTGCTTTATCGAGCCATTTGAAATCATAAACTCCTTCTACTGGTTCAATTTGTGCCCAGGCAAACTCGCCAAAGTGGGTAAACTCAAAGCCCATTTCGGCCATTTTCTTGAAATCTCTATCCCACTGATCAGGATTCCAGGCTTCGGGATAGTAGTAAACGCCGGTTTCAACTAATCTCTCGGGTTTGAAAAATTGTTTCTGGGCAAATGACAACGAACTAATTGCTGCTGCCAAAAGGATTAATAGGGTTTTTCTCATATTTTTATTTAACTAATAGAAATTATTGAATTCGGATATCCTGTTACGATTTTAAGCCACAAAGTTAATATATTCCTTTCTAATTTGATTCCTTTTTGCTTCTCGTTTTATTCTTAGGAATTAATATAGCGGGATGGTGAACATCCATATTGAGCCTTAAAGCATTTACTGAAGTAAAAAGGATCGTTGATTCCAACCATATACGAAACTTCTGAAACATTATATTTGAAAGATTTCAGTAGCTCAGCGGCTTTTTTCATACGCCGGATTCTAATAAAATCGTTTGGAGTATAACCTGTTAAGTATTTTATCTTTTTGAAAAATAATGTTCGTCCGGTATTTGCCATTTGAGCAAATTCATCCACCGAAAAGTCAGGATCTGTGAGATGTTGTTCCAGTAAATCTTCCACCAGTTTTAGAAACAGGTTATCTTTTTCCAGAATTACCATTTGATTTTCCTCTTTGAGCTCTGTTGAGGATTCGTTACTTGCATAATGCTTGTTAAGTTTTTCACGTTTTTCAATTAATTTATTGATTTGAAGCATTAAATGCTTCATGCTGAAAGGTTTCCTTATGTACGCGTCGGCACCGGCTTCAATTCCTTCTGTGTGCAGGTCGTCGGCGATATAGGCCGTCAATAATACAACCGGGATATGACAGGTGGCAAAATCATCTTTAAGTTTCTTTGTCAGTTCGAATCCATTCATACCGGGCATCATCACATCGCATATAATCAAATCAGGATCATCTTCCATGCTCCTTTTAAATCCTACGTCACCATTTTCTGCGGTGATAATCTCAAAGTAAGGATTCAATTTTTCCTTTAGGAAGTCCCGGATGTCATCATTATCATCTATTACCAGTATTTTGTACTTCCGGTCTGCAATAGGAGCGTTAGGCAACAGATTGAGTAAAACTTCACTGTCGCTTTGTTCGATGAATTCTGAAATATTGTAAACTATTTTCTTATCTGTTTTCGAAACAATTACCTGATCGTTCAAAAAATCGTCTTTTTCGTAGCTGTTTTTATTTAATGAAAATTCAACGTTGAAAATGGAACCGCCACCTTCGTTTTCTTTAAAATAAACCTTTCCCTTATGTAGCAAGGTAAACTCTTTTACCAGCGAAAGTCCTACACCTGTGCCGGTAGCCGAGAAATTAATTTGCATAAACCGGCTGAATAAAAGGCTCTGTTTTTCACCGGGGATTCCAATGCCATTGTCACTTACGGAAATCCGAAGCAGTTGAGTTTCTTCATCTGCTTCGGCTGTAAGTATGATTTTTCCACCGCGAGGTGTGAATTTAAATGCATTGGAAAGCAAATTAAATACGATTTTATCTACTTTGTTCTGATCAAAAAAGATAGGAATAGAAGGAAGAGATGGCAAATATTTATATTCAATATTTGTTTTCGATGCTACATTGCTGAAACTAATAAATATCTCATTTAAAAAACTAACAGCATCGGTTTGTTGCAGATTGAGCTTTTGTTTGTTGTTTTGAAGCTTGCGGAACTCCATTAGCTGGTCAATCAGACGCATTAAGTGTGAAGTGTTTTTGTCCAAGTCACCTATCAGGTGTTGGAATGGTTCAGACATTTTGCCCTTTAAATCGTTAAGGGTGTCCACACTGCCTTTGATCAAAGTTAGTGGTGTGCGGAACTCATGGCTTATATTGGTGAAAAAACGTAGTTTATAATCCGTAAGCTGGTGCTCCACCTTGATGGTGTTATTGAGATGATTGAATTTTTTTATTAAACCGAAAACAAAATAAAGGATTGCTCCTATTATAATCAGGTAAAGAAGGATAGCAATTGTCGATAGCCAGAAGGGCGGTTTTATAATAATATCAATTGAAGTAATATTGTTGTCCCATATACCTTCGCTATTCACGCTTCTGACCCTGAATTTGTATTCCCCGGGTGGAACATTCCGATAGGTGGCCTCATTGGTGGAACCGGAAAGATTCCAACGTTTTTCGTAGTTCTCAAGCATATACATAAACTGATTAGCTTTGGGATCTTTGAAATTGAGGTTGGTGAATTCCAGATGAAATACTTTGTCGGAAGATTTTAAAATAATTTTTTTTGCAAAAGAAATAGATTGCACAAGAGGTGCTTTTTCTGTCCCGATTTTTGCTTCCTGATCGTAGATATAGAAACCGGTCAGGATAACCTTGTTCTTTTCTTTTTGATTTTGTATTAAATTTTTAGGATAGAATACGTAAAAACCATTCAGACTTCCCCAAAATAACCGTCCGTCCTGTGAACTCAGGCTGGCAGTTTCAGAATAGATATTGGAAGAGAAATCATCAGAAAATTTATAATACTGGAACAAACTGTTTTTCGGGTTTAATTTGTGTAAACCGCTTTCGGTGCTAATCCACAAAAATCCTGTTTTATCTTCCTCTATGGCCATGATGTTATCATTAGCCATGCTGTGTTGGTTGTTGTACACTTTAAAAACACCATTCCCATCCGATGTTTCACCTATGAATTTATTTAGCCCTCCGCCGGATGTGGCTAACCAAATCTGACCTTTCGAATCCTGAAATATTTGACGTACTTCGGGATTACTAAGACAACTTCTGCATTCAACTTTGAATGTATAATATTTAAAAGCTTTCGGATTCAGAAGGAGTGCATCCGGGTTAAAGCGAATGACTCCATTGGAGGTAGCCACCCAAATATCACCGCGACTATCCAGAAAAATGTAGCGGGTGAACTTAACCCAGTCGTCTTTGTCGAAAAAGGTTCGGAATCCCTCTGTTCCCTGTGGAGTAGTTTTGACGCAGACTCCTCCGCCAAAAGTGGCAGCCCATAATCGTCCTTTCCTGTCCTTTGTCAGTGAAAATACCTTGTTGTCGCTTAAGCTCCCCGGTTTCGCACTGCTTTGATAGTGTATTAACTCTGATGGATCACCATTTTTTAATTCAATTATTCCATTCCCTTTGGTAGCCAACCATATAGAGTTTGTTTTATCCAAATACATGCTGTAAACATTATATTTATTCTTGAAAATGGTTTTCTTGATGCTTAATGTTTGGTCGTATTGATAGAGTGTTCCAGCTTTAGTAGAAACCCAGATATTCCGGTTGTTGTCCTCCAAAAATGACTTGATTACGTTCCCGTTTTTAACGTTGTTGTCGGGTTCGGGATAAAGTATTTCTACATTCCGGTTGGAAAAGGATAGTTTGTTAATTCCCATACTCTCAGTTCCTACCCAAATATTGTCATTTTTATCGAGGGCTAAAGACAGAAGAAAGTTTGAAGCCAGTCCATTCGTGTTTTTGTTGTAGCTGTAATGGTTCAGAATTCCTGAAAGTATATTATAACTGAATAAACCGTTACCGTAAGTGGTTATCCATACATTACCGTGTCTATCTTGTAAAAACTGATACCTTTCATTGTCAATAAGTTGCAGTATGGAGGAAGGGATAAGATTTAGTTTTACAACTTTGTTCGTTTTTGGGTTAAGCATCCAAACATTCCCCGAAAAGTTATAAGTCCATACATTTCCAAACTGATCGGTTTCCAAATAGGCATTTCCGCTAATGTTTTCTGAAAATGCCGATTCTCCGGATGTATATTGTCCGTTCACTGTGTTGTAAATATAGAGACCTTTTTTGTTTGTGGAAATGAGTATTTTATCTTTCCCTAAGATGGTTGTTTGAAATACCGGTATAGCCGATTTTAAGGTTGAGCATCCATCAAATTTACCCCGTTTCAGATTGTAAATCTTTATACGTCCTTCGTCTGAAATAAAATATATTTTCTGGTTTATTTCGTATGCTTTGATGTATCGAATGTCATCGTTTTTTCCTCGTTTGAAGGTGGTGACTTGATTGCTTTTTATCAAGGCTATTCCTTTTGAAGTCATAACCCAGGTATTCAGAAAGCTGTCCTGGAAAATATTAATAACAGTATTTGAAGGCAGGCTGTTTGATTGGTGCGAAGCGGTGAATTTTTTTATAGTGATTTTACCCTTGTCGAATGAGATTTTTTCACAGCCCGAAAATACGCTTCCTAACCAAATATTTTTTTGCTTGTCCTCGTAATACAGGTTGTGTTTGATACGCTCATCTGTTTTGTTCTCATAAATTGAAACAAAATTTTCCGTATAAGGATCATAGCAATGCATCATGTCACTGTAAGTTCTTACCCAGACATGCCCGTAACTATCCAGATGTAGTTCTTTAATTTTACCACTCGAAAGCGATGTGAAATTCAGTGCTTCCGGTTTTAAATTCTTCAGTTTGACGCCATCGTACCGGTTTAGTCCGTTCAATGAACCAAACCATAAAAATCCGGTTTTGTCCTGAAGCATACAGCGAACAGTATTGTGGGAAAGTCCGTTTTCGGAAGTAATGTGCTCTATAGAAGGTTGATTGTCAGCATGTATCTGGCAGGAGAGAAAGATTGCAAAAAAGACAATAATGAGTTGTGATTTAAGGCGCATTTTTGTGTGATTTTGGTTAACAATGCTTTTTCACCCGAATGAAAAAGACACATGCGAATATAATGTAATAAAAATGATTTTGTACTATATATTTTGATATTATTATAATTTGAATTTAATTTGAAATGTAGTTGATTTTGAAATTTGAGCCTGAATATATTTCAACCATTTTTTAAAATAGTATGGCCTTAAAATTAAAATACGGCGAAGATATTGTCTTCGCCGTATTAAAATTTACACAGAATCCAACCATAACAATTGTTATGCTGGTATTACCTTATTAGTATCCAGGGTTTTGAAGCGCTTTTTTCTCTTCGGCTGTCAAAGCTGCTCCACTTTTAGTGGTGATCCCATCAAGGAAGGATTGCGGTATCGGACGGTAATAGTGAGTTGCTGCGTTGAAGGCAGTATTCACTCTCACAGCACCATCGTTAAATGCTTTCCAACGATTTTCCAGGGTCTTGGTCCTTGCTAAATCTTCCCAACGATAGGTTTCGCCACAAAGCTCCCGGGTGCGTTCATTCAACAAGAAACTCATCATCTTTTCTGCGTTGGTAGAATTGCCTAGTTTAGTATATATAGGTGCATCTACTGTTGAGTTGTAAATCGCATTTACGTCATCAATATGCATGGCAGAACTAGTGGCAGTTGTAGCTACAGCTATATCATTATTAGACTCATAATAAGTGTTTTTATCATAATAAATAGCTCCATCGGATGAATAACCTCCTCCTTTTGCTGTGCAATATGAATTGTTCTTATAAGCCTGACCTCCATCCACATGCTTCGATCTGTCTTCTCCTTCTTTAAAGGCTGCACGATCGCGCAATTTATTAATCCAGATAATTGCATTCGAATAACTGGATTCTCCCTTACGAATATAAGCCTCAGCCACCATTAATACATCATCGGCAGAACGGGCTATAATCGCATCGCGTGTACCAAATTGAGAGGCAATAGCAACACGATAGCCGTCGCGGAATTTAGACAAAGCAACGGATCTTGATGTTACTTCAAGGTACCCATTATTTCCATGCTTACCAACCCACTCCTGAGGCTCACCATCAAAGTAACGAACAAAAGTATGTGTATTTTCCATGACTCCTGCCTTCAAAACACCAGTTCCATCGTTGGACACAGCAGCATAACGGCTATCTCCGGCATTATTTACAATATATTTTATTGCCAGGTTTCCGCCGGTAAAACGTTTTGCACCAGCTACGGTTCCCGCAGGACCAAGTAGCGCATTGATAGCAGTCCAGGAAGGAGCAGTTTTTGTATTGTTACAGCCATAGGTTGTGATAAATGATTTCCAAAAACGGGAATCATTCACGCGGTCAAATACATCCATTGTGTAATTTGTAGCACGTGCATAAGAAAATTCACGACCACCGGATATATCACGGGTTGTTCCCGCTAAATTCTGGTAAACAGATGGATAATACAGGTGCATTTGGTTGCCAAAGCGTCCCCAGGTAGTCTGATCATCTGAAAATTGCGCTGCTAAAACTACCTCTGTAGATTTTTCATTAGCACTGTTTGCTTTGGTATAATCCCAAAGATCAACAAAATTAGTTGCCAACGGATGTGCTGTTACTACTTCAGAGCCAAATTTGATCACTGCATCTAAGTCAGCCGACACATAAGCCGAATTCCACGATGCATATAATTCACTGGCACGGGTCAGATGGGCTTTTGCTGCAAAGTGAGCTGCTGCCCATTTCGTAAGACGCCCTGTTGCTGCAGGAGTAGCAGGTAACAGGCTATACGCTTTTTCTAAATCGGCTATAATCTGGTTTAAACATTCTTCCTGAGTGTTCCGGGTAAAATAGGTTTCCACTTTACCATTCGAAGGTATTAATTTCATTGGAACGCCTCCAAACTGAGTGAATAACTGCATATAACTATAGGCACGAAGGAAATAGCCTTCTCCTAATCTGACATTGTAATTTGCATTCGTAGTACTGTAGTAAAGTGGCATATTCTGAATAAGCGTATTGGCAGACTCTATGTAGCCGTAAATATTATTCCATAATGATGGTGCAACCTCTTTTTCAGTAGCATTCAGATCTGAACTGTAACAGTTGTAACTTGGAATAGCGTTATTTGCATCTGTAAACTCATCTACACCCAGATTATACATTTCAATGCCCCAAATGTAATTGTATTTAAACTTTAATACGCTGTAAATGCCTGTCGACAAGTCATCAAGACCTGCCTGTGTTTTGAAATATTCAGTATTACGGTTGGTCGTCAATTCCTCATTTAAGAAACTTTCGCTGCAAGAAGGCATTAAAACCCCCGACAGACCTATAATAGTTGCTATTAATAATGTTTTATTTATTTTCATCTTGTGTGATTTTTATGATTTTAGAAACCAACGTTAATACCAAATACTAACCCTTTAGTTGTGATGTCTGTTCCTGTGGAAGTTGTGTTATTGTCATAGTTGGTAAGATCTGTATCCAGAATCTTGCATTTGGAATAGATGGTAAACGGATTCATAACCTGAGCATAGATTTTAAGATTACTAAGTCCTACTTTGCTTAGTTGTTTAGCATTAAAATTATAGCCTAAATTAATATTTCTCATCTTTATAAACGAACCATCCTCATAGGCTTGTGATCCAGCACGAGGATCGGCATTTACACCATTCGAACCCGGAGAATAATATTCAGCATCTTCGTTTGTGCCCGCTACCCAATAATCGACTTTGCGCGATTGGTAAAGTCCACCCAGGTTAACAGCTCCTTTATTCACTGTAAATCCCCATCGGGAATAGATAAAGAACGAGAGTTCGAGATTCTTATAATTAAATGTATTGGTTATACCACCCGACCAATCAGGACGTTTTGTTCCAACAATTTTTCTATCGTTATTCGAATCTATCACATAATCATCATTCAAATCTTTTACTCTGATTTGTCCTGGTTTTAACCCATATTTTGCGGCTTCAACAGCTTCCGATGTTTTCCATATTCCATCATAAACAAAGTCATAATACACGCCTAAGGCTTCACCCACAAATAATAGATCACCTATATTCTCTGTTGTGCCGTTAGCAAGTTTTGATACATTACACCTGTCTAAAGACCATGTCAGTGTAGTTGACCAGCCAAAATCTCTTGTCTTAATGTTTTGAGTGTTTATCTGAAAATCTATACCCCAACCTTTGGTTTCACCTACATTACTCCATGTTTGAGCATAGCCGGTAGTAGTGGGTATGAGCATTTTCATCAATAAATCTTTCGTTTTGGTTTGATAAATATCCATACTTCCATTGATGCGGCCTTTTAAAAGTGTATAATCTAAACCCAGATTATATTGCGTTGTTTTCTCCCAACCTAAATCGGCATTTGCCAAAAGTACAGGTGAAGAAGCTGACAAATCAGTCAAAATATATCCTGCTGTAGAAGAAGTCGTTCCCCAGTTATAATAGTTCTGAGTGATTCCCCCTTTGGTTCCGTAAGCATCAATAGCCGCATTACCGGTTAGCCCTGCTCCAAGACGAAGTTTCAAAGCATCAACAAAACTTACATTTTTCATGAATTTTTCCTGGTCGATACGCCAGCCTAATGCTGCGGAATAAAAAGGAGCCCATTTATGACCATCTGCCAGCACAGATGATCCATCTAAACGTGCAGAAGTTGTTACTAAATACTTGTCCTTGTATCCGTAGTTTAAACGTGCCATATACGAAGACATCTGACTTTCGGTTAAACCTGTTCCAAAACCATTCAAACTACCTCCGGATCCAATGTTATACCATAACTCTGACGTTGTAGCCAATGTATTCGATTTCATATTCGCCTCTTCGGAATGATAACCCGATGCGGATTGCATTAATGTAACACCAATTTTATGATCAAGACCCAATTCCCTATCGTAATACACTAAATTGTCCAATGTCCATGAACGCACTTGAGTCGTTTTGTAGGTTGCCTGATTGCTTCCATCTCCATTAATACCGGCTTTATCATAAAAAGATCCATTCCGGTTATATTTTAATTCCGGACCGAATTGAATCCTGTATTTTAGTCCTTTTAGCGGTCTGAACATTTCACCAAAATCTAATTGACTATAAAAACTACTGTTTACAATAAATCCCTGACGATTATTCACCGTGTAATCCAATTCATTGATAGGATTGATGATATTCACGTCTCCTGCAGCTGGATTTCGGATGTAATCTCCGCTTTCGGTATAAGGAACAGTCCAGTTTAACATTCCTCTCAATGCACTGTAATAATCACCGGCTCCGGTTACTGATTTGGCAAAATTATAACCATAGTCCTGATTGGATAAAGATCCGTTAATAGCGGTTCCCATCTTAAACCATTTTGTAGGAGAAGCATCGAAACTGACCTTGGAAGTATATCTTTCATACTTTTGGCCAGGTTGAGTTCCTTCCTGTTTGAAATATCCGAATGAACCATATCCCTGGCTATTCTCACCACCACCGGAAACACTTACAGTATGTTCAGTAGTTACACCTGTTTGCTTACCCTGTTTTTCCCAGTCGTAGCTTCCAACGTTGTTGGAATTCCAAACATCAGCACCAGTTGCATCTTTCGACCAACCAGCTTCTATATTTGCCCATGAATCGGCCACAGATCCCCATTTCGCAAAATCCCCTGCACGCGAGGCGGTAGTTGCGCCATAGCTACCTGCATTTATTTTTGCTAAACGGGAATAGTCTATCCATTCTCCAGCGCTCATGTTCTCTGTTACATTATACATTTTTTCAAGTGTAACTGACCCACTGTAGTTTACAGATAGTTTTCCGCTTTTCCCATGTTTCGTTGTTACCAGTATCACACCATTGGCTCCACGTGATCCGTAAATAGCAGTTGCAGAAGCATCTTTTAAAATGTCTATTGATTCAATGTCACTTGGGTTGATATTCTCAATTCCACTTGCCTGAAGTACCATTCCATCTACGACGTATAACGGATTGTTTTTTGCACCGATTGAACGTTCTCCCCGAATTTGAATCTTTCCCACCTCTCCCGGACGTTGGTTAGAGGTAATATCAATACCGGCTACTTTCCCTTGCATGCCCTGCAAAGCATCTTTTACTGGCATAGCTTTCAGTTCCTTTGCACTTACACGTGCCATGGAACCAGTAACATCAGACTTCTTCTGAACGCCATAGCCCACTACAACCACTTCATCCAGCAATTGGGTGTCTTCCAACAGTATTACTTTTAAGAAAGTTTTAGAGCCTGCAGCGATTTTCTGTTCAATATATCCCAATAGCTTTATGCTCAGCACTTCTTTTGGTTCGGCTGCAATTGAAAAATTTCCATCAATGTCTGTAATTGTTCCTCTTGAAGTACCGGGAACTAAAATTGATACTCCGGGCAAAGATTCGCCCTGAGAGTCCTTGACTGTACCTGTAACAGTAGGGGCTTGCGCAAATGTCAGTTGCATGGCCAGTACGAAGAAAAGTATGCAGAGCATCTTTTGTAACAGAGGTCTGTCTTTTATTTTGTGTTTTGAGATATTCATATTACTAGTAGTTTTTTGTTTTAAATTGGATATTTCACTTATTCAATTAGAATACTGATTTGTTTTTATGTGGCGAAAAAAGGTTAGTGGACAAACTGCAAATTAATGGTTGGTTTCCTCTATTCTAAAATCTGTCTGGTTCGTATTATTTGTATTAAAGGTTAATATGCTGGTTTTAATTTTGGCTGATTTGGTTTTTTAATTTTGACGATTTGGATATTTTGACTTTGTATTTTATTTTCACTTCGGATTAAATGGATCTTCAGTATTTTTCTTGTTTTTATTTCTTCGATAATAATTAAATACAATGAATCATTTTTAATCTGAAATAAAATTATGTGAAGTTAGTTTGTACTCACATTTATGAAAGTGTTTCTTTTGATCTAATTAGTATGCTTTTTGATTGTTGACGATAACGTAACAGGAACATAATGAAAGAAATAAGTCGAATTGTACTATCGTCCATGGATCTGTACGTTTTTCCATTTACTGATTTTATTAAACATAGTTCTTTTGTCAAGTCTAAATATCCTGCTGGAATGAGTTTTTATTCTCTATAATTCACCAACTAAAAGGATGATATTAATGCCGATTTATGTATAATAATGTTAAACCAAAACATGAAAAAAATAATTATTTTTCTGATTTTATTTTCTACTGCATCCCTTTTTTGTATAAATGCAAGTGATAAAATTATCGACTTGAAAGGAAAGTGGAACTTTGCCATGGATGAAAAAGATCAGGGATTGGCTGAAAAATGGTTTGCCCGTGAAATGAAGGATTCTATCCATTTGCCTGGCTCTATGCCGGAGAATCTAAAAGGATATGATATCACTTTAGATACAAAGTTTACAGCCAGTATCTACGACAGCTCCTGGTTTTTTAATCCCAGGCTGGAAAAATACAGGCAACTGGATAATATCAAAATGCCATTTTGGCTGACGCAGCAGAAGCACTTTGTGGGTCTGGCGTGGTATCAAAAGGATGTGAATATTCCAACTGCCTGGATAGGAAGTCATATTACGCTTAACCTCGAACATCCACACTTTATTACCCGGGTTTGGATTGATGAACTGGAAGTTGGTACACAAAATTCGTTGACAGTACCGCATGTATTCGATTTGACTGAAAAGTTGAAAGCAGGGAAACACCGCTTAACCGTTCGCATTGATAATCGGCTGAAAAGCATGGATGTAGGTACTAATTCTCATAGTGTAACTGATCATACTCAGGGAAACTGGAACGGAATGGTAGGTTACTTACAACTACAAGCACGACCGTTGCTCTATTTTGATGATATCCAGGTCTTCCCCGATTTAAAAACAAAAAGGGCCTTAGTCAGAATCAAAGTGATTAATCAAAGTGGTTCAGCTCTGTCAGGAAAAATCAGTCTACAGGCTAAAAGTTTCAATAGCAAAAAATTACATACAGTGAAACCGGTGGTGATACCAGTCTCCGTTTCAGCTAAAGAGGGTGATTTTGAAATAGTGCTTCCTCTGGGCAACAACATGCAAACCTGGGACGAATTTGATCCCGCTCTGTATAATCTTACTGCAACCTTATCGTCAGGAGATAAAACCGATACTAAAAATGTAGAATTCGGTATGCGTGAAATGACTATACAGGGCAAATATTTTTATGTGAATGGCAACAAAACAGTTCTCCGTGGTACGGTTGAAAATGCTGTATTTCCGTTGACCGGTTATCCACCTATGGATGTGGCTTCATGGGATCGGGTTTTTAGGATATGTAAATCCTATGGATTAAATCACATGCGCTTTCATTCCTATTGTCCACCTGAAGCAGCATTTAAAGCCGCCGACAGGGTTGGATTCTATCTGCAGCCCGAAGGACCGAGCTGGCCAAACCACAGCACGCAGCTGGGCAGAGGTTTGCCCATCGATACCTATCTGATGGATGAAACGAAACGAATGACCAAAGAATATGGAAATTATGCCAGTTTTACTTTTTTAGCCTGTGGCAACGAACCCCGTGGTGCATGGGTTCCCTGGGTTAGTAAGTTTGTCGATTACTGGAAAGCAACCGATTCCCGCCGCCTTTACACCGGTGCATCGGTAGGGCAGGGTTGGGCCTGGCAACCGAAAAGTCAGTTTCACGTGAAGGCCGGAGCCCGCGGGTTGAGTTGGAGCAATGCGCACCCCGAATCCATGTCCGATTACCGGTCACGAATTGACAGCATTCAGCAACCCTATGTTTCGCATGAAACCGGTCAGTGGTGCGTTTTTCCAAACTTCGATGAAATAAAAAAATATACAGGCGTAACCCGTGCCAAAAACTTTGAACTTTTCAAAGAGGATCTCACAGATAATGACATGGCCGATTTGAGTCATGAATTTCTGATGGCTTCGGGTCATTTGCAAGCTTTGTGTTATAAACATGAGGTTGAAAGAACGCTGCGCACGCCCGATTACGCCGGATTTCAGTTGCTATGCCTGAACGATTATCCGGGCCAGGGAACTGCTTTGGTGGGCGTTCTCGATGCTTTTTGGGATGAAAAAGGGTATATGACAGCCCCTGAATTCCGCCGTTTTTGTAATTCTACAGTTCTCTTGGCTCGCATCGAAAAATTTGTTTACAGAAATAATGAATCATTCGTTGCTGATATTGAAGTTGCACATTTCGGAAAAGTGCCATTGGTAAAAGCAAAAACTCTGTGGCGCATTCGCGACGATCAGGATTTAACTTTAAAAAAAGGCGTTTTATCGGTAAAAGATATACCGGTAGGTAATAATTTCAAGCTGGGTGATTTTAAACTTGATTTGTCTGAGTTTGCTAGCCCTGTTAAGTTGAATCTGGAAATAGCCATCGAAGGCACTGAGTTTGTTAATGACTGGGACTTTTGGGTTTATCCGGCACAAAATGAGGTAGTGAATGCTGAAGGTATTTATGTTACCAGCTCTTTGGATGAAAAAGCAATTTCCCGTTTAAACGATGGTGAGAAAGTGCTGATACTAGCAGCCGGGAAAATCAAGTATGGAAAGGATGTGGTACAGTATTATCAACCTGCATTCTGGAACACTTCCTGGTTCAAAATGCGTCCACCACACACTACTGGTGTATTTATTAATAATTATCATCCTGTTTTCAAGGACTTTGTGACCGAATCGTGGGGAAATATGCAATGGTGGGAACTTATCAACCGCGCACAAACTATGCTGTTGACCGACTTCCCTCAGGGTTTCCAACCCATAGTTCAACCTATCGACACCTGGTTTATAAACAGAAAGCTGGGTATGCTTTTCGAAGCCAGTGTGGGTAAGGGAAAACTGATGATGACTTCCATAGATCTGGAGAATGAACTGGAAGAACGTCCGGTTGCTGAACAATTACATACTTCTATCATTAAATACATGCAATCGGATAAATTTCGTCCTGAAAATACTGTCCCCATGCAGACGATCAGGAATTTGTTTGAAAAAACAGCTGAACCAATAAATACCTTTACCAAGAGCAGTCCGGATGAGTTGAAGAAAGACGTGAAGTAAATTTACATTTTACCAAATAGAAATTTTTAAATTAAGAAGAGTGAATCGGGTTATCGGTTCGCTTTTTCTTTTGTTTAAACAGGATGAAAAGCTGATTTAATAACTCATTAAATCAGCCGGTTGAAATGTTTTGAAACAGATAACTCGTCAACACGAAAATATTTTTAAAAATAACATCCAATTTATTTTGTTTATATAAATATCTATACTAACTTTGCGGTTCAAAGTACTTTTAATATTGTATGAATAAAATGGAAAAGCAATTAGAAGATTTAAAAGCCATACGAGAGATGATGGAAAAATCGTCCAAGTTTCTGTCGCTAAGCGGACTGTCGGGTGTGTTGGCCGGAATAACCGCCATAGCAGGTGCCGCATTTGCCTATTTCTATTTGTTACAAGATACGGCGCAATTCAGCCGATTACAGGAAACCGCAATATTGCTGACAGATGCCGGTTTGGTTCTCTTCATCTCGATTAGCTTTGGCCTCTATTTCTCGTGGAAAAAAGCGCGGAAAAGCAATCAGAAATTGTTCAATAAAGTCATGATAAAGACTCTGTATAACTTAAGTATCCCTTTATTGGTTGGTGGCATTTTTTCGTTAATATTTTTATATAGGGGCGAAGTGGAAATGATAGCCTCAATAATGCTGATTTTTTACGGGCTGGCTTTGGTAAATGCTTCCAAATATACTTTTGACGAAATTCATTATCTGGGATTAACCGAGATTGTACTGGGTGTTGCGGCAGCCCTGTTTTTACACAACGGGATCATTTTCTGGACCATCGGTTTTGGACTTTGTCATATAATCTATGGCTCTGTTATGTACAAAAAATATGATTTAAAAAAATAATGGTAAATATAATAGCAAATCTGAATAAAGCCTTTGAAAGCAGAATCCGGTTAGGAATTATGTCTATTCTGATGGTGAATGATTCAGCCGATTTCAGTACCATAAAGGACTTGCTTGAACTGACCGATGGAAACCTGGCCAGTCATATCAAGGCATTGGAAGGACTGGAATATATCCGGAGCACAAAGCAGTTTATAGGCCGGAAACCAAATACCAACTATTCAATCACTGATCTGGGGCGTCAAAGTTTTCAGGATCATTTAAACGCACTTGAAAGTCTGATTAAGTAATTTTTTTTATATACACACTTTGAAATACAAAGTACTTTCAAAATAAAATAGAAACTCAAAAAACAATCAACAATTATGAAAACAAAAATGGAAAAGGTTGATAATTTCAGCCAGTCGATCACTTTAAAAGCCATTATTATTGGATTTTTGACTTTAATGATGCTAATTCCGGGGGCAATGATACAGAATTTAATTACCGAAAGGCAACAGCGGAGCGAAGAAACCATTCAGAAAATTAATTCGAAGTGGAGTAATGCACAGACCTTGAATGGTCCTTTTTTGGTCATCCCCTATACCACGACGGTTGCGGATGAAAAAAACAGAGTAACGACAGAAAAACATAGTTATAATATGGCGCCTGAAACACTGATTGTAAACGCAAAATTAATTCCGGAGGAACGGCATTATGGCATTTATAAATCAATATTGTACAAAAGTGAACTGGAAATATCGGGTAAGTTTAAAAAGCCGGATATTCAATTGCCGGCAAACAGTCAGATAAAGTGGAATGAAGCGAATATACGGATAGGGATTTCCGATTTGCGGGGCATGACCAATAATTTGGATTTTGCACTTAGCAGTTCTCATTATACAGCTGAAGCCGGCGGCATAAGGGATGTGATAGGGCAGGGATTGGTTATTTCCTTAAAGAATTCTGAACTGTTACAATCGGGAAATGCCTTATCATTCAAATGCCGTTTGAAGTTGAATGGCAGCAGTAACATTAATTTCATTCCCGTTGGTAAAACAACACAGGTCCGGGTGAATGGAGCATGGATCTCTCCAGGATTTATAGGCGCTTTTACGCCCGAATACCATATTAACGACAAAGGTTTTAATGCCAGCTGGAATATCCTGCATTTTAACCGGAATATACCCGAATCATGGACAGATAACCAGACTCAGCCTTTTAAGGAAACTTCGTTTGGCGTGAAATTAGTGGATACGGTTGATCATTATCAACAGAATATGCGTTCGGCAAAATATGCGTTTATGTTTATAGCACTGACTTTCGTGGTTTTCTTTTTTGTGGAAGTACTCACTAAGAAGAAAATTCACCCCATACAATATCTGTTGGTTGGCATAGCATTGATTTTGTTCTACAGTTTACTGCTTTCAATTTCGGAACAGATCAACTTTGGCGTTGCCTATCTGATGGCCAGTATAGCAACCATTGGATTGATAATAGTTTATGCACACAGTATTTTTAAAAACAAAATGCAGACAGCTATTCTGGCTACAATTTTGAGTATACTCTATGTGTTTTTATACGTAGTTTTGCAATTGGAAGATATAGCTTTGCTTATCGGGAGTATCGGTTTGTTTATCATTCTGGGAATAATCATGTATTTCTCCGGAAAAATAAACTGGTACAAACAGGATGAAGCCGAAGAACCTACGATCAGGGAATAAAAAAAAAGGCGTTCATTCCATAGTGGAATGAACGCCTCTCATTTTCATTTTTCTACAATTTCATTAGTTTCAATACATTTGAACTTTCATTTTCCGAAATGATTTTCAGCAAATAAATTCCCTCGGGTTGGTTGGTCAAATCAACTTCAAAAAAGTCCTTGTTTTCGTTGACTTTCGAAAGATAAACTATCCTTCCCTGTAAATCGGTAACATACACATTTAAATTGGATGATGTATTTTCAGCATAAATCTGAAAGATACCGGTAGTTGGGTTTTGTTTCACACCGGTTTTAATTCCCGGAATTTTAAAACCAGTTCCTGCTTTTAATTTAATTGTTCCTGTTGTGTACAGTTCGCTGGTATCCCATTCCAATCCTTTTTCCAGTACCGGTAAATTGATAGTAGTAAAAATACCCAATATGCTTGAAGCATTGAATAACTGATAGCTGGCTCCAAGCGCTGGCGTCCCGTAGGAAACCGAAATATCCAGGATGCCATTACAGGTCAACGTCCCGGCAACCTTCAACTGGTCACAGTTGGTTGAGCTTCCTCCAATTACTTGCATAGATAGAGTTGCCGTATTATTCATGCTTACATTATTTCCAAATGTCAATGTCCCGATAGAGGCGTTGCCAGGTATGGTGATAGAATTATTGCCTAATGAAGAAGATCCGGTTATGGTACCCGTTCCACGTAAAGTTCCGCCATTGGCCAATGAAGCCGAAATTGTTCCGCTTAAAGCTAAATCTCCTCCGTTTGCCACTATGACCGAACCTCCGGTTGTTCCGGTCAAATTCAGAGTAGCTCCCGTTGAAATTGAAACAGTACTCGCTGCCAGACTTCCGTTTAAGGTAACTGTCCCTGAACTTATAGTGGTTGCTCCGGTATATGTATTGGCTCCGCTAAGTATCCACAGACCAGATCCCACTTTGTTCACCGAACTGGCCCCCGATATAATTCCGCCAAAAGAGCCATTTGCATCGCTTCCGCCTACTTCAAGACCTGCATTATAAAAGGTTGAACCTGCAGCTCCGGTGAGCATACCCATTTTTACGGTAGTTGTTCCATTATCCGACGTACCATTTTTGTAGCAAAAAATTACTCCACTCGACAGATTAATGGTCGCTTTTGGGTATCCATTGCTGTTATTTAGAATAAAATGGTTCTCGTAAGTTGAGTTGGCTCCATTGGCAAGAATATTAATTTTTCCTGTAAATGCCGACCAGTTTCCGTTCATATATGCCCGAATGAAATCGCAACTCCAGTTCAGCGTTCCTCCACCGGTTAGCACTCCATTGTTATCGCAACGTGCACCACCAATAATAGTAGCTGTATAACCTTCCGGAACTTCTATGGCATTGTTGCTGGTGAGATACGCACCCGAAGAATTAAGGGTTTCGAGCGTTCCGCCATACATGGTTATTTTTTTGCCTATTCCAGCAGTAACGGCTCCACCGGTATTTAGCTTTATGGTCCCCGATTTCAGTACCGTTTCGTTCAATCCTGAATTGCTATTACCAATGTACAGCGTGCCAGCACCATATTTAGTGAGTTTAGTGCCTGTAATAACTCCGTTCCAGTATAAAGCCGAGCCTACATTCAACAAACCCCCTGCTGTACCTGCTAAAGTCATTCCTCTGGTTGTTATTTCATTTGCCGTTGTTACCTGAATATTGGCACTGTCTTTCACTACAAAATAAGCAGCATCCGCCATATTTGTGCCTATACCTCCGTTATTTGTTGCCGATGGTGCGTATTTCATTATCAAGGATCCACCATCAACAATGGTTTTACCGGTAATGTCATTCCGGTTATTGATAATTAGTGTTCCCGAATTAGTTTTATACAAAGAAGTGGTTCCGGTAATAGTTCCTGTTCCATCGATGGTATATGCAGCCGAACTGTTTTCGAATTTTATATAGGCAGGAGCCAATGCGCCAGAGAGTGTAACTGCTTTTTTTACAGCCTCATCGGTAAAGCTTACGCTGTCCTGATATACGAAAATATCCGGATTTTCATTGTTCATCCAGTTGGCAGTGGTTGAAACATCCCAAACTCCCGTTGTTCCTCCATTCCAGGTTATTAAACTGGCATCGCGAACGCCGGTAATGCGTAAGATCAACTTTCCTGATTCAAATACCAGATTTGCCTTTTTACCTAAAATTCCATTAATTCCCAGGTTTGTCAGGTTGCCGGTAATAGTTCCGCTAATTTGTGCCAATACATAATCGCCTTCTGCCACAACGCCATCTGTAGGGTTGATAGTCAGGTTTAATTTAGTACCGAGAATCAGATCTCCGTTCAGCATCAGATAATCGTTTTGACCGGCGGTAGCAGTCAGGGTCGTATTAGCCGAAAGATCCATCTTTATCATGGCACCTTCTTTCATTGTCAATGCTGTTCCTATAGTCAGCGTGTCGGCCAAACCGTTAGCTCCCGGATAAAGAACGGAACCATATTCCATACTGACTCCCAGGTTTAGTTTGCCTTTCCCGCCAAGAGTCGCAAAACGACGCAATGTTACCGGCGAAGCCGTCAATGTTCCGTTCAGCAATAAATCACCTTCCCAAATATCCGTAGTTCCGGTGTAAGTATGCGTTCCACTCAGAGTCATCGAACTTTCACCCATTTTATCTAAATGCATGTTACCTGAAAGTGAACCGGCACCTCCGAAAATGTAATTGGTTGATCCTGAAACGGTCATTAGTTCCGGGCTAACATTCATCGGAATATTCACCGTTGTTGCAGTCGAATGGTTATCGAAAAGTACGCTCTTACCGTTTGAAAATGCAACAGGAGCACCCGTTTCTGCAATTAAACCGGCAGCATCATCTCCATCCGTGAAGTTAGCCGAAGACGCATCCCAGTTAGTGGTTGTTCCTTTCCAAACCAGTTTCCCGTTGGTAGATTTTGCCGGTATAGGCATGGGGAAATCACTGCCCAGGTAAAAGCTGGCATGAGGGGGTTGATTGTAACCACACATTTGCCAGCATATTGCCTGGCGGTATTGTGGGTCGTGCATCAATGTATAAATGCGGTTTGTTGTTGGGATTGGAGTTGTATAAATGCGTAACGCCAAACTGTCCGATCGCCACCAGATAACTTCTTCGCGCCAGTCGCCCAGTATATCTGCCTGTAAACAAGGAGTTCCTTTGGTGTAATTACATGAATTGGCATCGGCTACCAATAAGGTGGATACGTTTCCGTAACCATTAAACTTCGTTATATGTCCGCTTCCAACTCCGGTTGATGTCGAAAAGCCTGTATGATCCACAATTTCCTGAAGTAAATCGCCGTCCCAATACAAGCAATTGCTTTCGGCAACTCCGAAACTGCTTAAACCAACCCTGTCTGTTGCCGAAAGACCAACGCCTCCACCCCAAACTTCAGCACCTTTGTATGTATCCGAAATATTTCCTGCACCAGCGCGACCGCAGTCACCCGGAGTTACGTGGCGATACAATATTTTTCCGGTTTTACCATCCCTGAGGTTAGTGCCCGGATTTGCTTCATTACAGGCAAATACCTCAATCCCTTTACGATATGGATCAAAGTCCCCGTAATGCTGAGCATCACCATGTCCAAGTTCGGTAGAGTAAAGAGGTTTACCATCATGATCAATGGTCATAGATCCCCAGTTTATTTCGTCACAACCATCATCATCCACATCGGCAATGGTGTAATTGTGATATCCCTGAGCAAAGTAATTTTTAGGGACATTGTCCCATTTCCCCTGAAACAACTGACCGGAGCTGGTGACAGCCCAATCCCAACGTGGAACGAGCTTTTTGTTGACCACATCGTAGGTTTGCATTTTGGTCATGCTATAAATCCCGCGCCCAATAAATAAGCTTGGCTTTTTTCCATCCAGATAAGGTGCACCAAAAAAGAATTTATTGGCACGGTGACCGTAATTGTCACCCCAATCGCTTGAATTTCCTCTGGCAATAAAATTTTTCCAGTCCAGCTCTTTTCCGGTCTGGCCATCTATCAGCGATATATATTCCGGTCCGGCATTCATAAATCCATCACCACCAATGCCGTTAAACGGAGCCTGACGATAATTTGTATATCCATCTCCGTTGCGGTCGCCTACCGGAGTACCGTTTTGATTGTTTTTATCCAACCCAAAAATGGTTCCATCCGAACTACGCATAAAGACTTCGGCTTTCCCGTCGCCATCAAAATCAAAAGCTGCTATGTTGATTTCCACGTCCATGGTGATATTTGGACCCACATCGATGGCCCACATAAAAGTACCATCCAATTTGTAAGCTTCAAAATAGGTGAAATTGGTGCAAGTACTAGTCCAGTCTCTGTTCATTCGTTTGATAATGATCTCCAGTTGACCATCACCATCCAGGTCGGCAGAGGTTGCGTCATTCAGATAATATCCTGTTTTCCCCAGTGATTTTATCTCGCGCATGGGAACTTCGAGGTAAGGTTTCGTTAGAACTGAAGTAGAAGCCGATTGTGCAGACTCAACTCCGTTCTTAACTTTGGACACGGTGTATAGGCCGGTAGTTGTTCCGGCTGCATCCAGGTAATTGGATGCCCCGGTAGCAGTAGTTTCAAATATCTTCGAACCATTTCGGTATAAACGATAGAAGGTATTATACCACTCATCTGACGTGATTCGCCAGTTGACATAAACTCCGCCCGTGACTTTTTGGGCTGTAACACTTCGGTCGAGTTTCTCCATAGGACGCTGTGCCGATAAACTGGCAACTGAAAAAAGGAGGATGAGCAAGACCAGATTGGAATGAAAGTAGAAGTAATTTTTTTTCATAGAAATTAATTAATTAACCACACCGATTCAATATTGGCAAAGAAACGGACATTTTTTTAAGGGTAACCTAATAATGGTACAAATAAACTACTATTTCGGTAAACCTGAAATGGAATAATGTACCTTTTTATAGAATAAAGTACAAGAAATTCTTTATGCAGGGAGTACACACAGAAATTAAATTCGTCTTTTCCCGTCTTTTATACCTTGAATTTTATACTGAAAGTGAATGAATTTTCCACTATATTGATAAAAAATCACTCCAACTATACTTATTCGATGTTATGTATTTACAAAAAAAGTGTATTTTTGTGCTAAATTATTTTCGCTTTCCCGGAAATATAAAACACACTTGAAACAACCGTATAAACATTCATTTATGAAAACAACCCTGATTTCTATCCTGGCGACTTTCTTTCTTTTCAATGGATTTAATGCTTCTGCACAAGATGCTTTCATTAGTTCAAAGCTCGAAAAAGTATGGAGCTCTTCCGAAGGTTTTAATATCCCCGAATCTTCTCACTATAATTCTGCCGACAAGTTGATTTACGTGTCAAATGTGGTTGGAAAACCCTCTGCTAAAGATGGCGCGGGATATATTTCAACCTTGAATTTAAAGGGAGAAATGATTGAAAAGGAATGGTTTGTTGGTTTGAACGCACCCAAAGGAATTGCGTGTACCAAAACCAAACTTTATGTTACAGACATCGATAGGGTGGTGGAAATTGATTTGAAAACAGCCAAAATCGTGAAATCATACAAAAACTCCAAATCAAGAAGTCTGAACGATGTTGCAGTTGCATCTAACGGACGCGTATATGTATCCGATTCCAATGGAAACTGTATTTTTTACGTGGGAAACGATTCACTTGAAGTGTTTCTCGAAAGCAACCAACTGGCTAAAATGAATGGAATAATAGCAAACGCCGACTTGCTCTATTTAGGATCCAACGATAATTTTATTTCTATCAATCAAAAAACCAAAGTCATTAAGGTGTTGGCCGAAAAAGTGGGCTATTTAGATGGTATTGAAAGAATTGCTCCAAACCTATTTGTCGCATCCGACTGGAAAGGAACAGTGAAACTGATTGAAGTTGGAAAAGGCGTTGAGAAACTACTGGATACTTCCGCATTGAAAATTAATGCTGCCGACCTGGGATATATTCCCACTCTAAAGCTCTTCTTAGTGCCTACTTTTTCGGATAACAAAATAAATGCCTATAAATTAAAACGTTGATCTTTGTGAGGTTGATGTTTTAATTGAAAAGCTGAATTGTAAGGCGGTTTTGTTATTTTCTGTCATTGCGGATATATAATACAAAAAGTGCTGATCCTGACAATCAGCATTTTTTGTACATCTAATAAAGATTCGATAGATCCGCAGGGACGGCGGATTAAAAGAAATCCCACCCGACAATCAGCACTATCTTTTCATCTAATTACGCTTGGATATATCCGCTGGGACGAGGGGGTATGATGGGTATATCGGTTACGACCGGTTCATTTACTCTGCATGTTCAAATCTGACTTATCTCACCGTTTGCTACCGTCTCAACTATATTTAGTAAAAGAAAGTATTTACCCGATAAAAAACAATCACACCACACATTTTCTAATGTCTTTATTCTTACAGGACGCATGTCTTCACATTTTGTTTCTTCAATTATTTTTAGCTTTTTATGTACTGAAAAATATTTTTTTTCCAAACCATTTGCCCATAATAATACTGCTTGGTCTATATCAAAAGCTGAGTACTGACTAATATATGTCCCACCTTTATATTCTGCTATGAATGTGTATTTTTTCATTATCTATTCCCTTTTACGTTTCTACTATGATTTTTACTCCCGTCCCTGCGGATATATAAAAGCGTTATTAGATGTACAAATAGTCCTGTTTGGCGTTGGGTCCCGATAGCTATCGGGATGTAATCCCAACTATTTGTATTATAAAGCCCCGATAGCTATCGGGGTGTAATCCGATTAAACATTCAAATGTTATTCGATACTTGAAATCTATTTGAGTTTCAATTTTGCTATGTAAAAGTAACATTTATTTTTATATTTTAAAGAACGGATTTAAAATCCTAAGACTAAAAAGGGTGGGATTAAAAGAAATCCCACCCAACAGTTAGCATTATTTGTACATCTAATTACGCTTGGATATATCCGCTGGGACGGGATGTTTTATATATGGCCAAATTGGTAAAGCCTTCTAATAATATACCAAAAAACGGGTATAAAAATCATAAGAAAAAATACTGTTAATTTGATATATTTATTCTTTGTCAATTTCATATGATTATAATTACTCTCAATTAAGTTTATTGAACTATATTTATAAAACTTCAAATAAAATAAAGACAACAAAAAAACATATAAAATGAATAGCCCGAAATAACCAAATGAAGCGTAAGTATTAATTAAATTATTTTTGTAAATTAACCCTGTTAAATAAACAAAAGTTTCAATAAAAAGAGTTGCATACAGGCTTGTATGAATTAATGCACTCCATTTTGCATCATCCTCGTTTCTCCCTACTTTGATATTTAAAAACCTATAAGTTAAATAAAAAAAATAATCTATGATTTTCATGTTGATATTATTAAACGTTATTAGTAATTGGTGCCTAAACCAGGAACATATACATTATTCAAAGGGCTTTCGTTACTCATTATATTTTGTTGTATTTGTTCTCTTTCTCCTGAAGTTGATAGTATCATAACACTTGCTGCTGCTGAATAAGTTCCAACTTCCCACCACATATAACTTGCTACTCCTATTCCAACGTCAAAACCATTACTAAAACTTGGATCTTGTATTAATTGATCTGCAGAATATAATGTTGTAACACCTCCTAAAAAATTTGTAGCTCTTGTTAGAAGTCTTACACTTGCTTTTGCAAACTTAGCCCCATATTTAAAACCTTGTTTCCCTGGCACAAACTTTCCATTAGCTTTCGGTTTCAACACAGATAGCGGAACCACCTTTCCCCTGGAAGTTTTAAAATGTCCAGTTCTCCAAGGAGCACTTGCTGTATATCTTATGCCAGCATAAGTGGAGGCGGCGGTAGAAGCATAGTCTATTCCAACTTTAATTTTTGAGAACCAATATTGAAAATAAGAAAAATCAGATTGATTTGAATTACTACTTTTCCCTTTTACAGTAACTTCTTGCAAAGAAGGATTTTCAATGCTGCTATATGTATTATCAATTGGGTTATATGTACAAGTGTCAAGACCAAATGGATCAATAAAGTTAACTGGGTTATTTAAGCAATATGCGTATGGTGAAATATCATAATGTGTTTCCATTAAAGCATCGGGTGTATCAAATCTCATTTTTGCACTATGCATTCCTCTAAACCCATAATCATAGCTATCATACCCATGCATTTCCACAAACTCTTTGCCGTTGTATTTGTAGGGTTGAGTGCCGGGATAATCAGTTGCGTTTGATGCCCATGGCAAGCCGGAAGGGTAATATTGTGTGCTTTGTCGGGTTATAGCTGATGTAGTATAACCGGGATATACAAACACTACAGGCCACCCGACCCTGCGGATATATAAAAGCGTGATTAGATGTACAAATGGTCCTGTTTGCCGTTGGGTCCTCGCGATAGCTATCTCGGGACCTAAGAATACAAAGGGTAGGATTAAAAAAAAATCCCACCTGACAATCAGCACTTTTTGTTCATCTAATAACGATTCGATAGATCCGCAGGGACGGCGGGATGAAAAGAGATATGAATCCTACTAATTCTTGCCCTTATCGAGTATCGAAAACGAACTACCTGTGATTTCAGACATTTTGGAGAAAGAATAGTCAAAAGCCTTCAAAAGCCGGTCGAGGCCATATTTGCCTGTCGGTGTTTTCCATACCTCGATATAACGATTTAGCTTTTCTTCGGATACATCTTTATAGGTGAATAGCGAATATGCGATAATTTGTTTCGTCATTTGTTGCTCAAAATTAGCAGGAAGAGATGAAGTCAGATTGTTCTTTATCTCTTCGTCCGATATTTGTTTGTCTTTGGGCTGGTTAAAATTCGCTCCTTTTATCATTGATAAAATCAAGTTTTGAACCAATTTAAGTGTCAGCTCTGAGGTTCTCATTTCTTGATTTAAGATGACCAACTGCTGAACTCTGGCCTGTGCAGGCTGAATATTTTTTAAGGTTTGAAAATATTCAGCCATTTCATTTTGTTTTTCGGGCGAAGCTGCCACTTTTTCTATCCGGTTAAATTCCTGCATAAACGGATTATCGAAAAAAGTTACTACCAGTTTCATACTATCTTCTTTGGAGTATTTTTCAAGATATTCTGTAAAATATGTTGATGCATTTTTTGAATTCAATCCCGTAGTCATGATTGTTTTAAACTGTTCAAATTGTTCCGGTGTAGAGAAGGTTGTCTTCTTCTCTTCTATTTTCGAGGCAATCATTGCATCAAGCCCCGAAAGCTGTTCTTTCATTCCGGATAGAACCATTACTTTGTCCACAGTACTTTGTGAACTCTGTGAAAAAGCATTCAGGCTCAATAAAGCCACTAAAATACTTGTGCCTAATTTCATTTTCATATTATCTTCTTTTTTACTATAGATAGAGCGGATTTATAATTTGTATTGATTAAGACCATAGTCTTTTCACTTTCCAATATTCGCAATACGGTGTAGAGTTTTTAATCTGTATGATAGAAATAATTTATGTCATTAAAAAAAAACTATTTACAGTGATATTTAATTTTCTACTGCTATCTGAGAGAGTTATTTAGTCCGTCTTTTCTTAAAAAGACGCTTAATTTTTTTTAGCAACAATTCCTTAATTTCTTCATTGCTATAAGATTTGTATTCCGATAACTTTTTCCCTTTGAATGATTCAATTAATGATGCAAAACCAAGAAAAAGTAATAAACTGGACATTGCATAGTATAAGTAGTAGCGCTTTGGATTTACACGCTCTTGTACAACACAATATTCCCCAGGGATGTATCTTACTAAAATAGAATCACCTAAAGAAAAACTATCATCATATTTGCTACCAGCATTCAAAATATTGCCATCAATTTGGACCGAGCAACCTCCATTTGGTCGTGATATTCTTCCATATAGTTCAACAATTCGTGCTTTGCAAAGTGTCCCTTGAGTTCGAATCTTCCTATCTATTGAGATATAATAGAAGGCTATAGAAAAGAACGCTAGAGAGCAAATCCCCATCAAAAACAAATATTTGTTTATATTTTTCATTTATTCAATTTTCTTTTCAATTACAGTTCTTGCTGTTTTTCTTGTTGTATTTACAGTAGCCTCAGTTACCATATTAGTTCTTTTCCCCCGTCCCAGCGGATATTGATAAGCATTATTAGATGTACAAATAGTCCTGTTTGCCGTTGGGTCCCCCCGATAGTTATCGGGATAAGAATACAAAGGGTGTGATTAAAAAAAATCCCACCCTACAATCAGAACATTTTGTTCATCTAATAATGCTTATCAATATCCGTAGGGACGGCGCGGTGGATCCACAATTTTAAATTTTCAACCATTTTTCTATTGAACAGACCATGGAGAACGCTTTTTTAATTTTATGATACTAAATGTTTTAGTTAAACTGTCTTTGTCATAATCATATTCTTCATATAGAAAACCATTATCATCATAATGTTTGCCAATCCCAATAAATTTCTCTTTTTGTACAAACACTTCACTCCTTATAAAATTATTACCCTGAAATCCTATCCAATGACCATCTCTAAATCCATTTTTGTAATTACCAATCCAACAAAGCGTGCCATCTATTTTTAATTGGATATAGACTCCATTCTCTACTCCATTTTTAAAATTTTTGATTGTTTTTACATGACAACTATCATCATACTCAATCCAAAGACCTTCCTTTTTACCATTAACTAGCAACCCCTGATAATATCGATTTTTGTTATTATCTTTAAATTCAATTCTTTCCACAGTTTGGGTTATTTGTTTTTCTTTTTTTGTTGTACAAGACAATAAAAAAATCAAGAAAGAAAATAGTACTATTTTATTTCTGAGCTTTAACATCTTCATTATATTTTTTTAATTGATTACTTAAACCTCGTGATAAATCGATTTGGGTTGATGCTTTTTTATAATTAGTTACTTGTCCATTTCCAAGTCTTGTGTGATCACCATTTGGGTCTGTGAAACCTTCTAATCTTTTAAAATAACTTCTAGTCCCTATTTTTAAAGAACCATTATTTAAATCGTTAATCATTGTATTCAATCTATTTAAGTCCCTTTCATTATGTACAAATAGTTCATGTAGTGTAGTATTTATTTTATCATTAACTGATCGACCATCCATATTAATAGTAATACTAAAATTCATACCTTTTCTCACATCATAATTTTTATCATCTTCTATCAACGTACTTCCGTTCTTTTCATATTCTTCATTCATACCATGTGTCTCATAATTATTACCCTCAGTATCAAATGAGTTTGGAATTACTGTTGATTTAATACTTAGTGTATTATTTGAAAATTCGCCGTCCTCTTTTGCAACAAAATTTTGGGATTTACCTCCAAAAGTAAATTTTAATCCTTGTCCCTTAGCTAAATATTGCATTAGAAATTTTCTACCAGCTGCATTCTTTATAATTTCATATAATGCAGCTACTGATTTATTATCTGTAAGATTTGTAACATCAATGTCCATTCCATCAGGATCAATAAATCTAACAGGATTCCCCGCACAATACGCATACGGACTAATGCTATAATATTTCTCCGCCAGCGGATCCACACTCGTCCACCTCCCACTTGCCGCATAGTACCCTCTTGCCCCATAATCATAGGTATCATACCCATGCATTCCCACAAACTCTTTGCCGTTGTATTTCCGGGTTTGCACATCTTGTCCCATACCTTCTGCCCACGGTAGTCCACTTGGATAATACTGTGTTTGTTGTGAAGTGGCAGAAGGTATGCTTACGGTATGATAACCCATTTGGTCGGCATTTCTTTCCCACTTATTGTACGAAGCATACCATACTTCACGGTTATTACCGAGATGATCGCGTCTATAATAGTTGTAACGCACATCCTGCATTGGGACATTAAAATTATTAACATATCCTTCATTGTTGCTGATACGATTCAGTACAGGCGTATTCCAGTCGTACTTGGAGGTCTCATATTCAAAATTACCTATATAGAGTGTACTTGTTTTTTCCATCTCGCCCGGGTTCGCTTTCCAATTGTAAACTTCTCCAGTCACTAAGGGCTGTAATAATGGCGAAATTTTGGTATAGTATTCTGTACTTAGTTTCTGCCCGTTAGCGGCATACTTATTTATTGTTTGATTACCAGTACCAAACTGAATAGTGTCCGGCAAATTTAATATATTATATCGGATATTAACTATATGCCGATTTAAATATTTGATGGCATCGGATTGCAAATCCTAAGAATACAAAGGGTGGGATTAAAAGAAAATCCCACCCGACAATTAGCATTATTTGTACATCTAATCAAGTTCTGATATATCCGCAGGGACGGGGGTTGCCAGCGCCAGCTACGCCCAACTGGGGTTTTTATTGATATTACTATTTACAGTTGCATTTAATATCTCCTTCATCAAAATAGGATAATGGCTTATTAATATCTGGGGCTGTTGCTGCAAATACGACACAAATCGTATCCCCTACATTTGTTTTTTTTGACAATTTCTTTAAAACACTCCCATAATAGTTTTTACCACTCCAATTAAAAGAATATTTTAACGTCGGACCATAATGACTTCCTGGATAAAATTCTTTATAAATTACAGCATTAACACATATATGATTAGTTTTTATTCTATATGGGGCAATTAAAGAGTTATCAATTGCTTCATATGATAAATAAACTATAGGTATTACAAAAACTAACCACCCAATCAAATTCTTAATATTTAATATTTTATTTTTTTTGCTCATAATATTTTTTGCTCGCTTCTGTTACTGCTGCTTTTGTTGTAGTCTGAACACTCTTCTTTACCTCTTTTGCTGCTGCTTTTTCGGCATTTTGTACGGTCTTTGCAACCACTCTTGCCGTTTTTGTACTTGTTTTAGTTAGGGTCTGAACAGATTTTGTAATTGCCGTTTTGCTACCTACTATATTGTTGGCGGTTTTTTCCAGTCCTTTAGCGCCAACACCTTTTGCTAATTTAGAAGCTCCACTTCCTACATCACCAGAACCTAAATTAACTGCGGCTCCTATTGCAATATCTTTGAACCCTTCATTTCCATCAAGTGCACTTTGTGCAAAGGCTGCTCCTACTGTTGCACCAATTTTTAAAGCTACGCTTCCACCACTTGTTAGAGCTCCTTCGGCACTGCTAACCCCCACTTTTTTCCAGTTAATGGATTTATCAGCACCTGTTATTGTATTTGCGACTACTTGAGTACCTATTTCCATTAATCCTCCAGCAACCCCACCCGCTATATAATTCCAAAACCGTCCATCTGGGTCAGTCCTGTTAACCATGTTATTATCACACATGGAATATGGGCTTAGGTCGTAAAACTCTTCCACTTCCGGATCAGGCGTTTGGAAGCGTGCTATTGCAGGATAATATTGTCTCCAAACAATATCATACGTATCATACCCATGCATTTCCACAAACTCTTTGCCGTTGTATTTCCGGGTTTGCACATCTTGTCCCATACCTTCTGCCCACGGTAGTCCACTTGGGTAATACTGTGTTTGTTGTGAAGTGGCAGCAGGTATGATTACGGTATGATAACCCATTTGGTCGGCATTTCTTTCCCACTTATTGTACGAAGCATACCATACTTCGCGGTTATTACCGAGATGATCGCGTCTAAAATAGTTATAACGCACATTCTGCATCGATACATTAAAATTGTCAACATATCCTTCATTGTTGCTGATACGATTCAGTAGAAGCGGTTTCCAATCGTCCCTGGAGGTTTCATATTCAATATTACCTATATAGAGTGTACTTGTTTTTTCCATCTCGCCCGGGTTCGCTTTCCAATTGTATACTTCTCCAGTCACTAAAGGCTGTAATAATGGCAAAATTTTGGTATAGTATTCTGTACTTAGTTTCTGCCCGTTGGCAGCATACTTATTTATTATTTGATTACCAGTACCAAACTGAATAGTGTCCGGCAAATTTAATAAATAATATCGGATATTAACTATATTTCGGTTTAAATTTTTGTAGGCATAGGATTGCAAATCCTAAGAATAAAAAAGGGTGGGATTAAAAAAAATCCCACCCGACAATCAGCACTTTTTGTTCATCTAATTACGCTTGGATATATCCGCAGGGACGGGGAAAATCAAAAGCAATAATCGGTATGGCTTTTTGTCAAATTTAGACCATATATATATCAAATAAATCCATTCGCTAAAAATGATGAATAATAAGACACTTCTTATATTTAAACCTAAATTGCTATTTAAAAACATATAAAAACTATCATGACCTAACACATGCATTAATGGTAAAATAATAGTTAATAAAACCAATGTGATATTGGCTAAATACAAAATACATAATATTATCCGTTTCATTTGTTTGTTGTTTTATTTTCTAATTTCTTGTTATAATCGTTTACTGATTTTTCATTTTTATCTTCTGTTTCTTTTTGTGTTTCTTGAATTGAAGCATTCCCCCCCGTCCCTGCGGATATAGATGGCTTGATTAGATGTACAAATGGTCCTGTTTGCCGTTGGGTCCCGATAGCCATCGGGATGTAATCCCAACTCTTTGTATTATAAGGATTTGTAATCCGATTAAATATTCAAATGTTATTCGATACTTGAAATTTATTTGAGTTTCAATTTCGCTATGTAAAAGTAACATTTATTTTTATATTTTAAAGAACGGATTGAATCCCGATAGTCCCGATAGCTATCGGGAGGACCTAAGAATACAAAGGGTGGGATTAAAAGAAAATCCCACCCGACAATTATCATTATTTGTACATCTAATCAAGTTCTGATATATCCGCAGGGACGAGGGTGCTGATAGATCCGCAGGTACTGGGAATGTAGCTATGTTATAAACAGAAAAGCCCGGCACTGCCGGGCTTTTCTGTTTATAGGTTATTATTCCAATATACACCATCATTTAAATTCCTCATTTCCAAAAAGAAATATACCTTCAATAGATTTATTGTCTTCCAGAATTTCAAATTTAGTCTTCGGGGTTCTTTGAATATGTATTTCTTTAATATACTTACTGGAAACTTGTTGATTCCTTTTTGGATACACATACTCAATATTTAAATTTTTAATCTCACTTAAAAATACTGAATCGTTAGTTTTCGGTCTATAATACAGACTAATTAACCGAATAGAAATCGAATCTTTTGGTAAAATTCTTGTATCACTTTTCCATTCCCTGAATTCAATTTTATCGTAATTTATCCGACCTACAAAAGCAGAACGTGGCAATGGTACAGAAGAATCATTAGTTGGTGTAAATATAGTATCATTGGTGTTGTTTATTATTCTTAAAGATACGTAAATGTTGTGCCCTTCAAAATGACTCTGCCTACTTATCCTTATTCTTCCAATATAACAATTTTGTTTTTTGCTTTCATCAATTTTGGCGCAAGAAATTAAGAGTGAAATGACTGCTATAAATACTAACCAAATATATTTCATATTTTTATTTATTTAGGGTATAATGCTTTATACATATATTTATAGTAGTCCTTGAAAGGCTGTGTTGTATTCTTCCATGAATCATGTTTAAACTGATATTCATGCACATTTTGGGTTCTTGTATTATCGAACAACACTTTTTGTCCATGACCAATCTTTTCATGAGCACCCAGTAAATTCTTAACATTTGATGTGGCTGAAAAAAGATATCTATTATCAAACTTCCCTCCAGAATTATCAATTGTAGCCGTTATCTTTGTTTGACCCTCAAGCACACCCCGTCCCTGCGGATATAGATAACTTGATTAGATGTACAAATGGTCCTGTTTGCCGTTGGGTCCCGATAGCTATCGGGATGTAATCCCAACTCTTTGTATTATAAGGCCCTCCCGATAGCTATCGGGACTATCGGGGTGTAATCCGATTAAATATTCAAATGTTATTCGATACTTGAAATCTATTTGAGTTTTAATTTTGCTATGTAAAAGTAACATTTATTTTTATATTTTAATGAACGGATTAAAAATCCTAAGAATACAAAGGGTGGGATTAAAAAAATAACCCACCCAACAATTAGCATTTTTTGTACATCTAATCAAGTTCTGATATATTCGCAGGGACGGGGGAAAATCCCGCCCGACAATTAGCACTATCTGTACATCTAATCATGCTTGGTTATAACCCCTGGTACAGGACTATGCAATTTAGTATTATTTTATATTTTAAACATTTGTATATATCCACGGGGTCGGGTGTAACATCACCTGCAAATTTAGTACTCTGCTAAAATATATTCAATTGAATTCCATTGATTTTTTTCAAAAACAAAAGTTGATATAACATTAATATTTTGACCAGAATAATTGAATTCAACATGGGCTGTATCATTTTTTATCTTAATTGGTTCATATTTAATATAAAAAACAATTTGACTATCATTAATTTGTTTTTGTGTCATCAGTAATATCGGTTCTCCAAATTTTCTCAATTTCTCTATCCCTTTAAATTTCTGATTGTTTAAAATTACCAGCTGTTTTTCGTGGTATGATCCTCCAAGATACTCCTGTAATTCTGGGAATTCTATAGTTGCTGCAATAAGTAATACTAATTTTGTACTATCCGTGAAAGAAAAATTCTGGTTTTCTGAAGAATTACTCTTGTCATTTTTCACATTACCACATGCACTAAATAGAATTAATGATATTAGCAAAAAATAATTATATAAAAATCTATTATAGCATTTTGATTCCACTTTCAATTTGTATGTTTTCTGAAAAGGCACACTAACAAATAATTCTATAAGGATTCTTTTTGTTAGATTATTTGTATTTGATTTTAATTTATTCATGATTCTATTTTTTATCAACGTGAAAATTAATTAGTTTTTTTATTGAAGATTCAATTCATTCATCAGGAACCCCGTCCCTGCGGATATATAAAACTTGATTAGATGTACAAATGGTCCTGTTTGCCGTTGGGTCCTCCCCCCACCCCCCGATAGCTATCGGGGCTATCGGGAGGGCCTAATAATACAAAGGGTGGGATTAAAAGAAAATCCCACCCGACAATCAGCACTTTTTGTTCATCTAATTACGCTTGGATATATCAGCAGGGACGGGGCAATTAATTTTTTTAAATGTTTAATTTCAGTCCCATATGTTAGTTCAGATTCATTTTCCAAGTAACTTGCAATCGATTTAAGATATAATATTCTTTCAGTTTCCGATAATTCTAAAAGTTTTATACATTCTATATATTCTTGTAGAACTCCTCCGAAATCGAAAGCTCCAATACTTCTAAATATATATATATTAGGGTTCTTAAATATAAAAATGCATCTTGGAAAGTGAGGACCTTGTCCTTTAAAAGAATATAAATCATTCTTAAAAATGAAATCTTTTCTATTTATCAGATTACGAACATTTCTACCAGCATTTACACTATCAAAACCAGTGATTGATTTATATGCACTTTCAAGTGTTAAATATATGCTATCAGGAACATCCACCAGTTGAAATGGATTATTTTTGGGTGTTTTGGCACATAAATTAATGTAAACTAAAAACTGAAGAATTAGAATTAAATATATTCGGTTTTTCATGATTATTTTGATTGATTAATATTCATCTATAATTTTTTTTTCAATATTATTTGGTTTAACCCCCCCGTCCCTGCGGATATAGATAACTTGATTAGATGTACAAATGGTCCTGTTTGCCGTTGGGTCCCGATAGCTATCGGGATGTAATCCCAACTCTTTGTATTATAAGGCCCCGATAGCTATCGGGGTGTAATCCGATTAAATATTCAAATGTTATTCGATACTTGAAATCTATTTGAGTTTCAATTTCGCTATGTAAAAGTAACATTTATTTTTATATTTTAAAGAACGGATTGAATCCCGATAGTCCCGATAGTTATCGGGAGGGCCTAAGAATACAAAGGGTGGGATTAAAAGAGAATCCCACCCGACAATTAGCATTATTTGTACATCTAATCAAGTTCTGATATATCCGCAGGGACTGGAGCGGGCTTCCGAAATATTTAGCCGGCTTCGCTAATTGTAAAGTCGTCTTCCGAATTGTTTAGCGGGCTTCTCCAAGTGTCGGGCTTAGTTCCGGTTTGTTGAGTCGGCTTCGCTAAATGTAAAGTCGTCTTCCGGATTGTTGAGCGGGCTTCCGAAATATTTAGCAGGCGTCGCTAATTGTAAAGTAGTCTTCCGGATTGTTGAGCGGCTTTCCGAAATGTTTAGCAGGCTCACCCGTCCCTGCGGATACATCTAATCACACTTGAAAATATCCGCAGGGACGGGAATCCCACCCGACAATTAGCGCTATTTGTTCATCTAATCAAGCCATCTATATCGGCAGAGATGGGGCATATCCTGAAGGACAGGGGAACATTACTCTTGAAAATGAAAAATTTTACTATCACCATTCTTTTTTTTAATAGTAATATAAAGTTCTTCTTTTTCTTTGATTATTGAATCTCCGACTTCTGCATATGACCATGAATCTGGAAAAATATCTGCAACACCCTTAAAACCACTATTTAAAGTTTTTATTTTAAAGGTATACATATTATGGTTATCTACATCATTATAGATCTTTAGTATAACACCTTTAAAATGTAACTCTTTGATCTGATTCTGAAAACTATTTTTGCAAGAAGTTATACAAATTGCGAAAATAATCAGTTTTATAAGAAATGATTTTTTCATTATTTAAATAAATAGTAAGGAGTAAAAGAATTAGATTCTGTAATACTTACATTTGCTGGCGTTATTCAAACCCACGTCCCTTCAGAGATATAACTTGATTATTTGTACATTTGATTAAAGTTAAACTATATCCGCTGGGCTTCCACTTGCCAATGTTTGGCTTCCACTTGCTTTCGCAATGCTGCCAGTTGTCAATGTTTGGGTGTCACTTGCCATCGCAGACATGAAACTTGCCATCGCAGACCTGTCACTTGCCATCGCATACCTGAAACTTGCCATCGCATACCCGACACTTGCCATCGCAGACCTGTCACTTGCCATCGCAGACCCGACACTTGCCAATGCTTGTCAAATTTGGCTGAAAATCCATGGTTTTTTCATTAATTCATGTTTGATTCTGCATCGTTCACCGGCCTGTCATTCCCCTACTCCATAAAAAGTCCGGTCTATTTTAAAATTTATCAGTAGCTGATCGATGATCATATCCGGGTCCACTGCAAAAATGCGCAGGGTATGTTTCCCCGAAGTGGAAAACTTCCACGGCATTTTTATGATTGCCCGATTTCGCAACACATTTTCTTTCCACGTAGCGCTTCTGCCTTCGGTCTTTATATTGAATAGTTTAGGTAAACTTCCATCCATAGAAACAGCGATGCGTAAAGCATTGCCACTTTCCGGGGGGTGGGTGGGGAGCAGGTATAATTGAATCAGGGCACTATCGGCTTTTTCTATGGAAAATTCATATTCCAGTGACGGGTTTTGGGAAAAATCCTGATTCAGTTTCGAATTGTAGGGTTGCAATAACATGGCCGAACGGCTGTATCCCAATCCTTCCACCGCTTGCCAGCCGGCGAAATCCTTCGTGTTGTTACGGGTAAATGCCGAAGCATTTAGTCGGATACAACGGTCTTTTTGACTGCTAACAGTATCCGAAATACCTTGGATGGCTATAAAATAAGCATCGTTTTTAGAGCTTAAAGTCAGTAATCCGTTCACTTCGCTTCCTTTCATTTTCTGCTGAATCAGTTTTAAAATCAGTTTGTTGGCAGGCAAATTAGCATCTAGGTTGGTCGAAATACGCTCCACGCTAAGCCATTCCGGTTTATTGCTCAGGGTGAATGAGTCGTTGTTGAAGCAATAAATACCTTTCGTGCAATTTTCCAGCACTAAACTTACGGTATCACCTTTTGTCATTGGTTTATCCGATTCTTCAGCCCAAAAAATGCTGGCTTGTTGCAAAGTGCTATCCGGTTTTGCAAAGATGGGTTTATCGAAGACGGGTAATTTGCGTGGTTGAGCCGACATCATAAACTTCCATTTTCCGTTTTCAATCGAATCATTATAATAACTGGTCATTTGCTGAATTTTATCCCAGGCATCTATGCTCTTTTGTGCTGCCGGCTTTGATTCATTTAGATGAAATTGTCCAAAAATAGTAGCATATTGGCTGTTCAGCCATTTGCGGTTCATTTCCGCTGCACCCGATACCGGATATTTCACCAGTTCGAAATAAGCATTTTTCATGGAAGAAGGGATATGTAAGGAAACAGAATCAGCTTGTTTTTCTATTCGGTCATATTGCCTTAAACGGGTGGCAACTTCATCGCCAAATTCGGAAAAATTTAAACCCGTTGGATTCACTTTTGTTGTTGGCTCGGTTTGGCTCCAGCCCATAAATTCCGGTCGGCGTATAAAGGCCAGGCGGTAGTATTCATTCATGATGTTTTTGAGTGGCGCCGCGTTTTCAGTACCAAAAGTTTTACCCATCCAATTCTCCAAATGGTTGGATATCTGATCGGGCTTTATAGCGTTTATATCCCAGGCCATGTCGAGGTAAAACTCGGTGAGGTATTCGGCCGGTTTGATGTCACCAACATTCAGAATCCATATTTTACGGGCTCCATAGGCCCACGATTTTTGCATTTCCTGCCAGATAAAGGATGGTTGGGTACTGGCAAGCCACAAATAATCGTGCGGACGCCCCCAGTAGGAAATATGGTAATACACACCCGAACCGCCTTTACGTTTTCGTTCAGCCTCATTACTAAGCCGTTTCATATAACCATAATTGTCGTCACACCAAACAAGCGTTACGTCATCAGGCACTTTCAGTCCGGCCTCGTAAGCATCCAGCACTTCTTTATAGGGTATAAATATCTGTGGAATTTCTTCGGGGTTTTTGTTCAGCGATTTGCCGAGCATCTCGCGCTGAACATTGAAAACATCGGTCAAACCTTCCACCTGTTTCGGAATCGTTTTAGCACCCTCCATGGCTCCATCGTGAATGCCGCGCATGCCTACCGTGTAGATGTTTTCGTACTCCGAAACTTCAGTCAAACGCTTTTCCCAATAGTTCGTTACGCTTTTTTTGTTGGTAAAAAAATTGTAATCCCCATCCTTGTTGTGATCCCATTCGCGGGGATTACTCCGCATCAGTGGTTCGCAATGAGAGGTGCTGACTATAATACCAAAGCTGTCGGCTATGGCTGCGTTTCCATTCACAAAGTAAAAAGGAGTCGTACATTCGTGCATGGCCGGCCAAATGGTATTGGCACGAAGCCGCAGCAACAATTCAAATATCTTGCTGTAGGTTTTCGGTCCTATTTCTCCCGTTTCGGGTTCTATGGTTTTCGATGCCCACGGTTTTAATCCCCAGTCTTCGTCATTGAGGAAGATACCCCGATATTGTACGGAAGGATGCTGGAAAACGGGCTTAGCGAGAATAATCGAAACTTTACTTTTTTGTTCCGGTTTCACATCGGCCCACCAAATCCAGGGCGAAATGCCTGTCATACGCGAAAGCTCCAGTATGCCGTACGCTGTTCCGCGCCGGTCATTGCCCATCACTACCAATAAATTCCCCGCTTTTAGTTCTACTATTTGTATGGAAAATGCTTCCCAACGACCCTTCACCGAATCGACTTTAAGATGATGCTTTCGGATAATTTGAGTCAACAGCTTGCTTTGTCCAAGCGTTCCTGCAACAATGGAAGTTCCTTTTAAATGGAGGCTGTTTTGTATGGAGAGCTTTTTACCCGTGATTTCGAAAATGTCATGACTAAACATGTTGGCTGCTTTTTTCACCACGGAACTTTCGTTTTTATCGATGCAGATGGTCACCTCAGCCTCGGGAGAAACAATGGTAAATGTATGTTGGGCTCGAAGGTTTCCCCCCGAAAAGGTCAGCAATGAGAATAGGAAAAGATGTGGAAAATAAGTTTTAAGCAATTGTTTTTTCATTCTATTGTTTTTTCTTGACTGCAAAGTAAGGAAAATATTTTTTGGTATTAGGGTTCCCTGGATGAATATGAAGCTTCAATGTATCTTTTTTAATGCAAACGTACATTTATCCATTCCCCAAACGAGCATTAATGCCTAAATTTGTAAAATATTAATCAGAACGATTTTTTGTTTACGATTATGAAACAAAAATAACCCCTATCCGTTAGCTAACGGAGAATTAAATTAGTTTCGTCTCGTATGATGCTTCGCTTTATTCTTTCATATAAATTTATATTCTCATCACATCGAGAATATGATATTAAAGTAAAATAATCTTGATAAGCAACTTTTAATAATAGAGTTTGGAGAAAAAGCTAAAGTTCGCAGGTTGAATTTTTAGCTATATCTTCTCACTTCATAACTTCTATAAAAAATGAATATTTTCAAATTGACTTTCATTGCTGCTTTTGCTATTCTTTTTTCAATGTCCGCCACTGCGCAAAATACAGGAATAGTGCAAGCCGGCGATTCTGCAAAAACTAAAATTACGGGTGAGGATTTGTTAGGTTTAAAATCGGGTGCCGATCCTAAAAATGAAATCCGAGGTGTTATCCCCGGCAATTCTCGAAAAAAAGGGCGTCCGGTAGTTTTTACGATTGGCGACTCTACCATGAAAAACGGGAAAGATGACGGAAGCAACAATCAATGGGGTTGGGGACATTTTTTCGGCGATAGTTTTGATTCTACTAAGGTATCGGTCGAAAATTTCGCATTGGGTGGTCGAAGCAGCCGTACATTTATTTCAGAAGGATTGTGGGATAAAGTACTGTCGGCTGTTCAACCCGGCGATTATGTGCTGATACAATTTGGCCATAATGATGCCGGTCCTTACAATACAGGTCGGGCACGTGCGTCACTCCCCGGAAACGGAGACAAAGATACTACAGTTGTTATGGAAGCTACGGGGAAAAAGGTAACCATCAATTCGTTTGGCTGGTATATGCGCAAATATGCTCAGGACGTGAAAGCGAAAAAAGCGACTCCGATTTTACTATCCCACATTCCGCGTAATATGTTTACCACCAAAGACAGTATAGCCGTTAACCGGAATAAGGAAGGATTCGGAGCGTGGACCAAAGAAGCTGCAGAAATGGAGAAAGTGCCATATATTGACGCCAATGAACTGATTGCCGATGAATTAGATAAATTGGGTAAGGATGCCATTCAGAAATTGTATTATGGCGATCATACTCATACTTCGAAAGCCGGAGCCATTTTAAATGCAAAAATTATTGCCGAAGGAATTCGCGGTTCAAAAAATTGTCAACTCAAAGAAGCGTTGAAGAAATAATAGTAGCGAGAATGATTTTTTAGTAAACTTAAAAGCCAACCGATGAAAAAAAAATCATCATTATTGATCGTTTTAACCGCCCTCACATTTTTCCTGAATGCCAGAACATCTGCAGATCTATCGTCTGCTTTTGTTTCCCTGAAAACCAAAAATCCGGCTTCACAAATTATAGCTCAAAAAGTTCCGCAGTTTTCTTTTCTATTTCCCGAAATGGCCGGGGCACTTCGCCTTGGAATCGTCTCGGGCAACGAAAGCCGTTGGCCGGAACAATTTAAAACGGCTAAATTTGTCGATCATAAAGGTACGCTGACTTATGAATTTAAAGATGCTTTGCTTGGTAAAGGTTTGTTGCGGGTGAAAGCAGCACCACTAAAGGTTACTGATGGTCTGATTCTCGAAATTGAAGTAGCGGATGTTCCCGATTCTTTGTCCCTATTCTGGGCTTGCGGAGCTTCTTCCGGCAAAACGCAAAGTCCGGCTGAAACAGGTTTGAAGCCTGACTTTTGTAAGGATAATGTTTTTGTGGTGGAACGAAATGATGTGACCATTTTTTATGGAGAAAGTATGAAGTTGAAAACTATCAACCTCCTTTTCCCGGTGGAAACAGAAAGCGTACTTTCGGATGCGCATCAACAGACTTCGCCGCTTACTTTTTTCAAAAGCGGGAAAAAAACGGATGCACCTGCATTAAGCGGTAAATTTACATTGGCATCCGGAACGAAATATTATATCTGTGTGTATCGTCAGACTAAGGATGCCGATTATAATTATTCTCATTTACAAAGTGTATTCAATCAGGCAGTTTCAAAGTGAAAATAATTTGTCCGGAGCAGTTTTTAAGTCGTTGGCATGATAAAAATCAAAAATATAAAATTCCGCATATTGTTTTTCGCGTGGCTGGTTACGGTTGCTGGTTCAGCACAACCGCTTCACCCGGATGCGGAGTTCAGTGTCTTTCAGTTCCCTGCCAATCAGATTCCGAGTATAGACGGCGATCCTTCCGATTGGTCGGTTGTGCCTGTATCCTATGAAGTTGGCACCAAAGATATGTGGGACGACAGCGGCAAACATTTAGCACCCGATGCTTCCACAACGGATATACGGGTGAAGGTAGGTTGGGTAAAAGGTGAAAACCGACTCTATTTCCTCTATGAAGCTACTGATAATTACTGGGATTTCTCTCGTTCCGGACTCGAAGCCGATATTTTTGAATTGGTGGTAGACGCCGATCGTTCGGGTGGACCGCTTATCAACCGGTTCCATTCTATAAAAGATACCGATAAATGGGAAGCTTACTTCTCTATGCATGGAGTGCACGCACAAAACTATCATATCTTTACTCCGGCAGTGGAAAAAGACTGGGCCATGGTTTGGGGCTGTCAACCCTGGATTAAGCAACTGCCTTATGCCAATGCTGCATCCGATTTTTCATTCAAAGCAGGAGAAAAAGGCAAGCTGATATTGGAATTTTTCATAACGCCCTTCGATTACGCCGGAACTGAACCCGCGCGTTCGGTACCTTCAATGCTGTATGAAAACAAGAAAATAGGCATGAGCTGGGCAGTTATTGATTTCGATGATGTAAATTCTACCAGTAACAATGGGTTTTGGAATCTTTCTTCGGAACATACCATGTACGGACAAGCCGATTTCCTGCGGATTTTCCGTTTGATGCCACTCGAAGCTGCATTTACCAAAAAGATAGAAGCAAAATGGAGTTTTAAAGTGTTGGATATGAATAGCAGATCGATTGCTTTTTATGACGAATCTGTCGGACAAATTACGTCCTGGAAATGGGATTTCGGCGATGGCTTAACTTCGGAAGAGCAGCATCCTCAACATAAATATAAAGAAGCCGGAAATTATATAGTAACGCTTGCCGTTGAAGGCAAAGCCGGAAAATCAAAGCTGACAAAAGTGTGGGATGTTACTGTGAAATAAGATGCTTATATTCTTTATTTTTAAGATCCGAAAATATTCTGTTTGTCTGTTAATCTATTTATTTTAATAAACGATGAAACAATTTCTAATACTGTTTTTTGCCATCATTTCCATTCAACTTCAGGCAGTTCCATTTTATAATGTAAAAGATTACGGAGCCAAAGGGGATGGAAAAACTATAGATTCTCCATCTATAAACCTGGCCATAGAAGCTGCAGCCAAAGCGGGTGGGGGAACCGTAATCATCCCGGCCGGGACTTTTGCCAGTTATTCCATTCGTTTGAAAAGCAATATTACATTAAAACTGGAAGCGGGTGCCATTTTACTGGCTGCATTCCCCGAGAACGGAGTGGGTTACGATGCCGCAGAACCGAATAACTTTAATAAATTTCAGGACTTTGGTCATAGTCACTGGCAAAATAGTCTGATTTGGGGTGAAAATCTGGAAAATATAACTATCTGCGGACAAGGTCTTATCAACGGCGCAGGTTTAACGCGCGGTGAAAGTCGGTTGGCTGGTGTGGGCAACAAAGCGGTGAGTCTGAAACTTTGTCGCAATGTGGTGATGCGCGATCTGAAAATGATCAATTGCGGTCACTTTGCTTTGCTGGCTACGGGTGTAGATAACATGACTATAGATAATTTGCTGATTGATACCAATCGCGATGGATTGGATATAGACTGTTGCCGAAACGTGAAAATATCGAACTGTTCGGTCAATTCGCCCTGGGACGATGCCATTGTGCTGAAAGCGAGTTATGCACTTGGTCTTTTTCGCGATACTGAAAATGTGACTATTACCAATTGTTTCGTAAGTGGATACGACAGAGGTAGCCTGATAAACGGCACTTATCTTCGCGACGAACCGCAGGCACCCGATCAGGGATTTGTAACCGGACGCATCAAATTGGGTACCGAGTCGAGCGGAGGTTTCCGAAACATTGCCATTTCCAACTGTATATTTGAACATTGCCGCGGACTGGCACTCGAAACGGTTGACGGCGGGGTGCTTGAAGATATAGTCATTTCCAATATTACCATGCGCGATATTGTCAACTCGCCCATTTTCCTGCGTTTAGGAGCACGGATGCGCAGCCCCGAAGGAACAGCGGTTGGAAGCCTGAAACGCGTTAGCATTAGCAATGTAAATGTGTATAATGCCGATTCACGATACGGCTGCGTTATCAGTGGTTTGCCCGGACAATATATTGAGGATATTAAACTAAGTAATATCCGGATAGTCTATAAGGGCGGCGGTACTTCCGAACAAGCTGCACTGTTGCCGCCCGAGAGTGAAAAACTCTATCCGGAGCCCTGGATGTTTGGTATTATTCCATCCTCTTCTTTCTATATCCGTCACGCTAAAAACGTGGAATTGAATAATGTGGAAGTAAGTTTTATGCAGCCTGACTTTCGCCCGTCTGTTCAGTTGGATGATGTGAAAGGTTCGGTATTCCGGAATGTACGTATTAATCAACCGGATGCACCCAATATGTTTGTGCTGAAGAATTGCGAGAAGCCTGTTGTGAAGGATTGAATAAGAGCAAAGAACAAAGAACAAAGAACAAAGACATCTGACGAAGGAACATTGTGCAAAGAAACAAGGCAAAGGCAAAGGCAAAGGCAAAAGAGCCAAGAGCCAAGAACCAAGACAAAAGAACAAAGAATAAAGACAAAAGACAAAAGACAAAAGAGCCAAGAGCATAGTCAAAAGAAAAAAGAGTCAATACGTCTGATAGAAGAATAAAGAACTAATAACTAATTAACCAATGGAGCTTGCGACATTCCGTTTACGGGATAACTAATTAACCAATTAACCAATAACTAATTAACCAATTAACTAAAATGGAACGAGGAATTTATTATCGAATTATAGGTTTATTTTGTATCCTGACTATTAGTACGCAGGCACAAACTATTTCTACAACAGAAAAAGTCAATGATTTTAATACACCGCTTCATTTAATGAAAGCAGCGTATAAAACTCCATACGGCGTGGCTAAACCGGCAGAAGTGAAAGTTGTCATCGACCGGGTGCTTGCTTTTCTCGAAAATGCAACTCCAACCAGGGTTATCGATAAAGATTCGAAGGCTGTACTAAAAGATTTCTCGAAGATTGATAAAAATTCGGTATTGGAGCGCGGAACTTTTCGTCTGGCGAGTTATGAATGGGGCGTAACCTATGAAGGAATGCTTTTGGCAGCTGAAACAACCGGAGATAAACGTTATTCTAACTATGTTTCGGATAGGTTCGGCTTTTTGTCCGAAGTAGCACCCTATTTCGAAAAACTACGGAAAGAAGGTATCGTTGAACCTCAAATGAGTCAGATTCTTCATCCCGAAGCATTGGACGATGCAGGTGCTATGTGTTCGGCCATGATTAAAGCTCAAATCAGTGGAGTGAAATTAAATACCCGTCCGCTCATTGATAACTACATAGATTATATCATGAACAAAGAATATCGCCTGGCCGATGGGATTTTTGCCCGCAACCGCCCGCAACACAACTCGGTTTGGCTCGACGATATGTTTATGGCTATACCTGCCATTGTAAATATGGGAAAACTTACCGGTGATACAAAATATTATGAAGAAGCATTAAAACAAGTCAATCTTTTTGCCGACCGAATGTTTGTAAAAGAAAAAGGGCTTTTTCGCCACGGTTGGGTGGAAGGGATGACCGAACACCCGACTTTTCACTGGGGACGCGCTAACGGTTGGGCTATACTTACCTGCGTTGAAGTGCTCGATGCTTTGCCCGAAAATTATCCGGGAAGAGATAAAGTGCTGTTATTGTTGAAAGCGCATATTCGTGGTCTGGCAGCTTGTCAGTCGGGCGAAGGATTCTGGCATCAATTGTTGGATCGCAACGATTCTTATCCCGAAACTTCAGCCACAGCTATTTATACTTATTGCATTGCTCATGCTATCAACAAAGGTTGGATAGATCCCTTAGCCTACGGACCGGTTGCTATGCTTGGCTGGCATGCCGTTTCTACACAGGTAAATGCAGCCGGCGAAGTGGAAGGAACCTGCGTTGGTACCGGAATGGGATTCGACCCTGCCTACTATTATTACCGCCCGGTGCACAAATACGCGGCTCACGGTTACGGACCAGTATTACTTGCCGGAGGCGAAATGATTCGTTTATTACAAAACACATATCCCAAAATGAACGACAGTGCCGTCCAATTTTACCAGGAAGATCAAAAGACAAATGAACCTATTTTTAAGGTGAAATAGTTTATAGTTTATAGTCAATAGTTTATAGTTTATAGCATTGCAGACCGGGAATACCAGTCTAAAAATTAAATGAAACAATAATGCCAAAAATAATAGGAGACGAAACTATTCAACATCCCCTTTAGGGGCTTGGGGTCTTTTGTTTCATAAGAGTCAATAGTTTGCAGTTAATGGTTTAGGGTATGAAATGTCCAGCAAGGATGAGTATTTGTTTTTTCCCATTTGAAGAGTTAGTCCGTTATTCCGGGAATTATCAGGTGGAGGATCAAGAGTTTCGATTTCTATTTTTCGTGTTCCAATAATACTAATCAACCAATTAACCAATGGAGCTTGCGACATCCCGCATGCGGGATCACCAATTAACTAATCAACCAATTAACTAATCAACTAATCAACCAATCAATGGAGCTTGCGACATCCCGATTATTCGGGATTAACTAATCAACCAATTAACCAATCACAAAATACTAAAACATGACACGATCAGCTTTTAAAATGTTTCTCAAACCGGGCTTCGAAGCCGAGTATGCAAAACGTCACAATGCCATTTGGCCAGAACTTAAAAAATTACTGAAGGACAGCGGAGTGTACGACTATTCTATCTTTTGGGACAAAGAAACCAATATCCTTTTTGCCGTTCAAAAAAATAATGGGGATGGTGGATCTCAGGATCTTGGATCTACCGAAATAGTACAGAAATGGTGGGCGTATATGGCCGATATTATGGAAGCCAATCCCGATAATTCTCCGGTATCGATTCCTTTGCCCGAACTTTTTTATATGGACTAAATCATCGTTGCCATTCTTACCTGGTGATATTTGAATCTCATTATTAACTTTTACTTATCCGGGAATAAAATCCTGGATAAGCCTATTCCTTTTTAATTCATGTACAAATCAATTAAATTTTTACTGTTCTTTACTGCTTTCCTCAATTCGACCATTCTTTTTGCCGAAGTAAAACCAGCCACCTTATTTGCCGATCATGCAGTTTTGCAACGCAATACACCCATCCCAGTATGGGGAACAGCCAGTCCCGGCGAACAAGTTACTGTCACTTTAAATGCAGCTATTGAAAATACAACTGCTGATGCCACAGGCAAATGGATGGTTCGCCTGAAAAAGCAAAAAGCCGGTGGACCCTATAAAATGGAAATAAAAGGAACGAATACGGTAAACATAGAGGATATTTACGTGGGCGAAGTGTGGCTTTGTTCCGGCCAATCGAATATGGATATGACGGTTGCAAAAGAAGATCGCTATTGGTGTGGTGTTAACAACGAAGCAGAAGAAGTTGCCAAGGCAAATTATCCTCAAATCAGGGTATTCGATGTGGATTTTATTCCTTCCAATACAATAAAGACGGATGCCATCGGTAAATGGGAAGTTTGTTCTCCTCAAACGGTTGGTCATTTATCAGCCATCGCTTATTTCTTTGCCCGTGAAATATATCAGAAACTAAACATTCCTGTTGGGATGATTACTTCGGCTTTTGGTGCCAGTACGGCTGAGACCTGGATAAGCAAACCGGCTTTGGATGCCCGTCCAAATTTAAAACCATTAATGGAAGCCTATTCACAGAAAACGGAAAAATTTGTAGCCGATAGTACCGCTAGCATGAGTAATTATCGCGAAAAATTATCAAAGTTTCAGGGCGATTTGGCTGCCTCTCAGGCTGCTTCGGGTGATGTGAATACCAAAAAACCAAGAGCACCCCGTAATCCCGACCCACAACTGGATCAGCATAATCCCTATGTTTGCTACAATGGTATGATTGCCCCGCTTATTCCTTACGCCATTCAGGGTGCCTTATGGTATCAGGGTGAATCGAATGGACCTTCGGCAAATCAATACCGCGAAATTATGGAAACGCTGGTTGCCGATTGGCGCAAATCCTGGGGACAAGGTAATTTTCCTTTCCTGTATGTTCAACTTGCTAATTATGGTAAACCCATGACCGAAGCGGTGATGGATAATTCCATGATGACTATTCGCGAAGCGCAGGTTCAAAATCTGTCGATACCCAATACAGCTATGGTTGTGGCCATTGAAAATGCCGGTGATGAACCCGGAAATATACATCCGAAGAACAAACAGGCTGTATGTAACTGGTTAGGATTGGCCGCACGTGCTACCGTGTACGGCGAAAAGATAGAATATTCGGGACCTATGTACAAAAAATTTAAAGTAAAAGGAAACACAGTTCGCCTGTCATTCAGTCATGTAGGCGATGGATTGATGGCAAAAGATGGTAAATTAACCGGGTTTGCCATTTGCGGAGAGGATAAAAAATGGGTCTGGGCAGATGCCAGTATCGAAGGAAAAACAGTTGTGGTGACCAGTGCAGAAGTACTGAAACCGGTTGCCGTTCGTTATTGCTGGGGTACAAATCCACCTGCAAGTCTGTTAAACAAAAACGGCATGTGGGCACCAAATTTCAGAACGGATAACTTTTAATATTTAGAAGATACAAGGCGAATTAATAAACCGAACATTTATGAAAATTATTCACTGTTTTACTGTTTCCTTTTTTCTAATGCTTATTAGCGGATCAACGTTACTGGCTCAGCGTCAAATGGAAAACCTGGATCGCGGAGTGGTCGCCATTCGCAATGGCAACGATTCGGTATATGTTGGCTGGCGTTTGCTGGGCACAGAACCCGATGAAATCACCTTTAATCTTTATCGTCAAAGCGGGAATGAAAAGCCGGTAATGCTAAATAAAACTCCTATAACGGAAAGTACTAATTTTGAAGATGGGAACCCCGATTTTAAAAAAGATAATTTCTACTTTGTCAAAGCGGTTTTAAAAGGCATTGAGCAGGAAGCAAGTAAAATGTTCACCTTAAGAGCCAATTCGCCAGCGCAGCAATATATCAATATTCCACTTAAAACATCGGATGGATATACGCCCAATGATGTTTCGGTGGGTGACCTGGATGGCGACGGAGCATATGAAATCATCCTGCATCAGACTTCTCGTGGAATTGATTCTCCTTCATCCGGGATTTCAGGTCTGCCTGTTTTTCAGGCTTATAAGCTCGATGGAACCTTGTTGTGGGAGATTAATCTGGGTAGGAATATTCGAGATGGTGCCCACTATACACAATTTATGGTTTATGATCTCGATGGTGATGGCATTTCCGAATTTGCCTGTAAAACGGCCGATGGAACGGTAGATGGAAAAGGGAAAGTGATAGGTGATGCTACCAAAGACTGGCGGAATCTGGATAAATCGAGTGGTACCTTTTTTGGTAAAATACTGGATGGTCCCGAATTCTTTACCATCTTTAGTGGTCGAACCGGTGAGGCACTTGCAACAACTGATTATATTCCAAGTCGTTATCCGCTCAATGGCTGGAATGGTCATGGTGGCAATGGTCAAAGCGACAGCACGGGAAATCGTGTCGATCGTTTTCTGGCTTGTGTGGCTTATCTCGATGGTGTTCATCCAAGTGTTGTTATGTGTCGTGGTTACTATGGCCGATCTGTTTTGGCAGCCTGGGACTGGAGGAAAGGAAAGCTTACTTCACGCTGGGTGTTCGATAGCAAAGAAGGTGAAAATCCTTTTTCCGGACAGGGAAATCATAATCTGAGTGTTGCCGATGTAGATGGCGATGGGAAAGATGAAATAATCTATGGCTCCATGGTGGTTGATGACAACGGAAAAGGTTTGTTTTCTACCGGATTTCGTCATGGTGATGCTATCCATGTTGGAGCTCTCGTTCCCAATCGTCCCGGCCTTCAGGTTTTTGGCGTCCATGAAATTGAAGAGGGAACAACCGGACCGGGAGCTACTGTTTATGATGCCAAAACGGGTGAAGTATTATACAAAGGTTCTATGAATATGGATGTGGGCCGTGGAGTTGCCGAAGATATTGACCCCTCCAATCCGGGCGCAGAAATGTGGTTTTCAGGTTCTGACGGACTCCTGAATTTAAAAGGAGAACGGATAGGTGATAATCCCTCGTCGACAAATTTTTTGATATGGTGGGATGGTGATTTGAGCCGTGAATTACTCAACAGAAATCGTATCGATAAATATAAGGCAGGTACCATTTTTACAGCGCAGGGATGTGTTTCTAATAATGGAACCAAGTCCACACCGGCTTTGAGTGCCGATTTATTCGGCGACTGGCGCGAGGAAGTTATCTTCCGGACGGCAGATAATCAAAATCTTCGGATTTATACCACCACTATTCCTACCCGGCACCGGATTTATACATTGATGCACGATCCTCAATACCGACTGGCCATTGCCACTCAAAATGTAGGTTATAATCAACCTCCGCATACCGGGTTTTTCCTTGGTACAGATATGAAAAAAGCTCTGCAACCGAATATTGTTTTAGTTCGGAATAATAAATCTAAAAAGTGAAATATAGAAATTGATAAATGCATCGGCTTGGTTAGTATTATCATGATGGCCTTGTTGCATGCACAAAAAGTAAAAGCGTATGCACGAAACATTTAGTTATTGAAATAACGACGATAAAAGTATGAAGATAAAACAATTTATTTTAGTCTCTTTGACTATCTTTTTGTTCCCGGTTACCAGCCTGGCAAAGGAAAATCAACTTATTTCCCGGTTTGAATTCGGCCCCGGAAAAGCCCAAAAAGGATGGACGAAGGTGGATGCAACTACAGTCTATTCGGCTGAAAAAGGCTACGGAATTACTCCTTCCGGAGAGCTGTCTACTAATAAAAAAGGAAACAAGACTCATTTTATTAGCAGCCATAAACCCTTTTATTTTGAAATGAATCTTCCCGAAGGGCATTATCAGATAGAACTGACTCTAGGTGGTTCGTCCGAAGGTTCAGCCACAACCCTCAAAGCCGAGTCGCGCCGGTTAATGCTCGAAAACGTACGAACGGGAAAAGGCGAAACAGTCAAAAAAATAATTGTGGTTGATGTCCGGTCACCTCAAATAAATGATACTGAAAAAATAAAACTGAAAGAACGGGAATTTAAATACCTGAACTGGGATAATAAGTTGACGCTGGAATTTAACGGCGAGAACCCCTGCGTTTCGTCCTTAGAGATAAAAAGAGCCGATGACCTGCCAACCATTTTTCTGGCAGGAAATTCAACGGTTACCGATCAGGAATACGAACCCTGGTCCTCCTGGGGACAAATGTTTCCCTGCTTTCTGAAACCCGGAATCGTGGTAGCCAATTATGCCGAATCGGGCGAAACCTTGCTGGCTTTTAAACGCGAAAAACGCTTGCAAAAAGTGCTGAACCAAATGAAAGCGGGCGATTACCTGTTTATAGAATTCGCCCACAACGACCAAAAGCCGGGTGGAAATCACCTGGATGCTTTCACAACCTATAAAGACGAATTGAAATCCTATATTGCCGAAGCCCGAAAAAAAGGAGCTCAGACCGTGTTGGTGACTTCTACTAACCGCCGTCGTTTCGACGAGAACGGAAAGATTATTAATACGCTCGAAAATTATCCTGAAGCCATGCGCCAGACGGCAGAGGAAGAAAATGTTCCACTCATCGATTTGAATGCCATGAGTAAAGACTTCTACGAAGCCATGGGACCCGAAAGGTCTAAAAAAGCTTTTGTGCATTATCCGGCCAATACTTATCCCGGACAGGATAAAGCATTGGCAGATGACACTCATTTTAACCCTTATGGTGCTTATGAATTGGCCCGTTGCATCGTGGCAAGTATTATTCAACATAAAATGGACATTGCAAACTACCTGATTGATCCGGTTACGGTTTTTGATCCGAAACAACCCGATGCGCTTACCGATTTTCATTGGTACGAAAGTCCGTCGGTGGATGTGTTGAAGCCGGATGGGAATTAAGACGACCCCTAACCCCTAAAGGGGAATTAAGCAAGTCCGTTTTTATAATCAATTAGTGGAAAAGAAAATCAATAAAAGATAAATGTCAATATAAATTTAATCCCCTATTTGGTTAGTTATCAGAGATGAAACTAACTAAGTTCTCCGTTAGCTAACGGATTAGGGGTAATTTAAACTATTATGTTAAAAAGAATCACCCTTTTGCTTTGCTTTTTTCCTGTTTTATCAGGATTTGCAACTCCCAATTTTGACGGAAACCTTCGTCAGACCTACAACTTTAATTCCAATTGGAAACTTCAAATTGGGGATATTCAGCATGCTCAAAATCCCGATTTTAAAGATTCGGAATGGAAACAGGTTACTCTTCCCCGCGCGTTTAACGAGGACGAAGCTTTTCGGTTGCCCATAGCTGAGTTGACCGATACTGTAGTTTGGTATCGCAAACATTTCAAACTTCCGGCTTCCGATATAGGTAAAAAAGTCTTTATCGAATTTGAAGGTGTACGTTATGCTGCCGATGTTTTTATCAACGGAGAGAAAATTGGCTTGCATGAAAACGGCGTGATGGCTTTTGGTTTCGATATCTCGTCGAACATCAAATTTGGCGAAGAAAATGTGATAGCCGTCCGGGTTGATAACGACTGGAACTATCACGAACGTGCCAGTAAAAGCACTTTTCAGTGGAATAATAAAAATTTCAATGCCAATTACGGCGGCATTCCTAAAAATGTATTCCTGCACGTCACCGGAAAAATTTATCAAACACTTCCGTTGTATTCGACCTTAAAAACAACCGGTACCTATATTTATGCCAATAAATTTGATATTAAAGGAAAGAAGGCGGTAATCAATGCCGAATCGGAAGTGAAAAACGAAGATGCAAAAGCACAAACTGTTCAACTGGAAGTTACTGTTGAAGATATGGACGGTAAAATACTATCTCAGTTTTCGAGTGATAAACATTCTGTAGAGTCCAACCAAACCATCAAAGTTTCGGCTTCTTCATTCGTTTCAGGTTTACACTTCTGGAGTTGGGGTTACGGTTATTTGTACAATGTATATACTGCTTTGAAAATTGACGGAAAAACGGTGGATATGGTAAAAACCCGCACCGGATTCCGCAAAACAGAATTTAAAAACGGGATGGTCTATTTAAACGACCGCGTGATTCAGATGAAAGGTTATGCCCAACGTACCAGCAACGAATGGCCGGGTGTGGGAATGTCCGTTCCTGCCTGGCTAAGCGATTACAGCAACGGGTTGATAGTGGAAAGCAACGGAAATATGGTTCGCTGGATGCACGTGACTCCCTGGAAACAGGATGTGGAATCCTGCGATAGGGTAGGGTTGATGCAAATGTTTCCTGCCGGAGATGCCGAAAAAGATGTTACCGGACGTCGTTGGGAACAACGCACTGAACTTATGCGCGATGCCATTATCTATAACCGCAATAATCCAAGTGTTATTCTCTTCGAATGTGGAAATGAATCGATTAGCGAAGAACATATGGCCGAAATGAAAGCCATCCGTGATACTTTTGATCCTAACGGCGGTCGTGCCATAGGCTCGCGTGAAATGCTCGACAGTAAAATTGCAGAATACGGCGGCGAAATGCTGTATATTAATAAAAGTGCAGGTAAACCCATGATAGCTACCGAATATTGCAGAGATGAAGCCCTGCGCAAATATTGGGATGAATTTACACCACCCTATCATAAAAACGGAGCCGGACCACTTTATAAAAATGCCGATGCCAGCGATTATAACCGCAACCAGGATTCGTTTGCAAAAGAAGATATTATCCGTTGGAACGATTATTTCGTTTGTCGTCCAGGCACAGGGAAACGTGTTAGCTCGGGGGGACTGAATATCGTTTTCTCCGACACCAATACCCATTGCCGCGGTGAAGAAAACTACCGGCGCAGCGGTGAAACCGATGCCATGCGCATACTCAAAGATGCTTATCTTGCTCATCAGGTGATGTGGGATGGTTGGGTGGATATTGAAAATCCACGTACCTACATAATTGGACATTGGAATTATGAAAAAGAAATTGTGAAAGATGTATTGGTCGTTTCTCCTTCCGAAAAAGTAGAATTATTTTTAAATGGCAAATCACTGGGTTTTGGCGAAAAAAGCTATAGTTTCCTTCATACATTTAAAAACGTGGCCTATCAACCCGGAACCTTGAAAGCTGTCAGCTATAATACCCCTAAATCCCCTAAAGGGGACTTGAGAGAAGTCAGCTCCGATATAAAAATGACTGCCGGTGAGCCGGTTGCATTGAAGCTTACGATTATCAAAAGACCAACTATCATCAAAGCCGATGGTGCCGATATGGTATTGGTGCAGGTGGAAGTGGTTGACGCAAAAGGGCAACGATGTCCTACGGTGCAAACATCTGTAAACTTTAAAATGGAAGGTCCTGCAGAATGGCGTGGCGGTATAGCACAAGGTCCTGATAATTATATTTTATCTAAAACCTTACCTGCCGAATGTGGTATTAACCGGGCTTTGATTCGTACAACCAGCGATGCCGGAATAGTGACGATAGAAGCCTCGGCCGAAGGACTCCCTACCGCAATAATTTCGTTCGAAACTATACCGGTAAAAGTTGAAGACGGTTTAAACCCTGTATTGACTAACGAAGGTCTGCCATCGAATTTGAAACGAGGCGAAACACCATTAACACCCTCTTACCAGGTAACTCGTAAAACGATTGAGATACTCACCGCTACTGCCGGTTCTAATCCCGATAAAGTTAAGTTAAGCTTTGATGATAACGAATTGAGCGAATGGACTAACGATGGTAATATCTCCAACGGTTGGATTACATATCGCTTGGTTCGTAAGGCTTTGATTTCTGAAGTTTCACTGAAATTAACCGGCTGGCGCTCGCGTAGCTATCCTGTTGAAATATTGGTAGATGGAAAAGAAGTATGGAAGGGAAATACGGCTCAAAGTTTAGGCTATATTACCATTCCGGTTAAACCAACCAAAGGTAAATCGGTAACTATCCGATTGACAGGTTCTAATACGGAAAAAGATGCCTTCAATAATATGATAGAAGTAAATGGTACCAAAGAACTCGATCTGTACAAAGATCCAAAAGCCGGAAACTCCAAAGGGCAATTGCGTATAGTGGAGGCTGAATTTTATGAGAAAGTAAAATAACTAAAATCAGGGTAGGAACATACCGCTCTTATCCTGAATTAAAAAACGTCGGATAAAATAACCGAATTGAATTGAATTTTATGAAGAGAGTATTATTGTTTTTTTGTTTAGTGACTGTTGCTTTTACGGCTAAGTCGATAGATTATGTAATTACTGATTTTGGTGTAAAAGCTGATAGTACAAAACTAAATACATCTGCTATTCAACATGTAATTGACAGGGCCTATGCTAAGGGTGGTGGTATTATAGTCATCCCCAAGGGCGTTTTCCTTTCCGGAGCACTGTTCTTTAAACCGAATACCAAATTACGTCTCATGGAAGGCGCAATGCTTAAAGGTTCTGATAATATAGCCGATTATCCCTGCATTCCTTCCCGTATGGAAGGAAAAAAACTCGATTATTATGCTGCCCTGATTAATGCTTACAAAGTGGATAGCTTCAGCATTACAGGACCCGGCATCATCAATGGAAATGGCCTCCGGTTTTGGAAGACTTTCTGGGCAACCCGGGATTCGTTGAAAATTCTGAAACGCGAGGCTACCAACCTGGAAGTTCATCGCCCCCGACTGCTTTTTATCTGGGGCTCTGATAAGGTAACGATTTCGAATGTAAAACTTTGCAATTCAGGATTCTGGACCACTCATTTATACCAGTGTAACGATGTCCTGATAGAAAATTGCGATATCCGTTCTCCTTTCAGACCGGTGAAGGCACCGAGCACCGATGGAGTTGATATCGATGTCTGCAAACGGGTGACTATCCGGAATTGTTATTTTTCGGTGAATGATGATGCTGTTTGTATCAAAGGGGGAAAAGGACCAAATGCTCAAAAACTACCCGAAAATGGAATTGTAGAGGATGTGCTGGTAGAAGACTGTACTTTTGGTGAATCGCATGGCGTGTTGACACTGGGTAGCGAAAGTATTCATGCACGGAATATCACTTTGCGCAACTGTAAAGTCGATAGCAATACGCCATTGTTGAGACTCAAAATGCGACCCGATACCTACCAAATCTTTGAGAACATAACCATAGACAATGTCACCGGGAAATGCGGTACCCTGATCGATGTGAAACCCTGGAAGCAATTCTTTACGATGGAAGGAAGTAAGGAAAAACCTTTTGGCATAGTTCGTAATATTACTATTTCAAATATCAAGGTGGAATGTAATGTTTTTGGCGAAATTGAAGGTAATCCATCCGATCAGATTTCCAATATTTTATTTAAAAATATAAAAGCTACTGCCACAGAACCTGAGTTAAAATGCAATTATCCCGGAATAAAAACAGAGAATGTAATTGTAAACGGTACTCCGTTGATTTTTAAATAATCAGTTGGAAATGAGAAATAAAATAAAAACATTTAAATCACTTTTGATACTGTTGCTGATAACATTCACGGTTCTGTCATTCAAAAGTTCCGATAAAGTAAATATTTGGATGATAGGCGATTCAACCATGGCCAACAAGAATCCCGACAAAGCTCCGGAAACCGGTTGGGGAATGGTGATGAACGAATTTGTAACCGGGGATGCAACGGTGCATAACCATGCGGTGAATGGTCGCAGTTCTAAAAGCTTTATTGATGAAGGACGCTGGAAAGCCATTTACGATAGTATTCAGCCTGGTGACTTTGTAATTATTCAATTTGGTCATAATGACGAAAAGCCGGCCGAAAAATTACATACAGATCCTTCCACAACCTACAAACAATTATTGAAAAAATTTATTGACGAGGCACGTGCCAAAGGTGCGAACCCGATTGTTTGTTCATCCATTGTCCGTCGTCATTTTGATGGTAAAGGAAATTTGAAAGATACACATGGTGCATACATCAATGCAGCCCGCGAAATTGCCATTGAAACCAACACACCCTATATCGATATGGAAGCTAAAACCCATGCACTGGTTGCAAAACTGGGTTCGGAGAAATCAAAAACGATCTATCTGTTCTGCAAACCGGGAGAATATCCAAACCGAAAGAATGGAGTGCAGGATTCTACCCATCTGAATACATATGGCGCCCGCCAGGTTGGCGGATTATTTGTGAAGGAAGCAAAGAAACAAAAGCTACCGTTAGTACATTATTTGAAATAAGAGTCTACTCCGAAAACCCTATTATAAAGAAATGCCACCAAGTCACTAAGATACAAGGGATCACAAATATCTGTATATCAGTGTTATAATTTCGTGTAACTTTGAGTCTTTGTGCCTTTGTGGCAGAATAAGACTTTTCAGAGTGGGCTCAAATAAAGGAATATAAAAAGTATTAATTGATAATAGATAACTATAGAATCGCAACGAAAAGTATAGAAATATGAAGAATACAGTCATCTTATTCATGTTAGTTCTAACACTTTCTTTATCCTCATTTAAGAATGAGGATATTATGGTTACAACAACAGCTATAAAAGTCAAAGCTCCGTTTGATATGCCCGATATCACGATTCCTGATTTTAAAAATTGCAAGAAATTTGTAATTACCGATTTCGGCGCCCTTCCCGGAGACAAGGTTAAAACAACGCAAGCTATTACAAAGGCTATAGAGAATGCAAATAAAACAGGAGGTGGTGTGGTGGTTATTCCTGAGGGCGAGTGGATCACCGGACAGGTTCACCTGAAAAGTAATGTCAACCTGCATTTGATGAAAGGCGCTGTACTCCTTTTTTCCGAAAACCCTGCTGATTATTTACCTGCTGTTCATTCCAGCTGGGAAGGTTTGGAATGTTACAACTATTCTCCTTTGATTTATGCTTATCAATGTCAGAATGTTGCCATCACCGGACAGGGAGAAATTAAAGCCAAAATGGATACCTGGACCAAATGGTCAACTCGTCCCAGAGCTCATATGAATAGCCTGAAAAGACTGTATTATCTGTCAGCCGACAATGTGCCAGTTCAGGAGCGATTGATGGTGAATGACTCGGCAAATCTCCGTCCCCAGTTTATCCAGATGAACCGCTGTGAAAATGTTCTGCTCGATGGATTCCAGATAACCAACAGCCCTTTTTGGACTGTTCACCTTTACCTATCGAAAAATATTGTTGTACACAATCTGAAAATTTACGCTCACGGACACAATAACGATGGAATTGACCCGAAAATGAGTCAAAATGTACTGGTTGAGAATTGCGTTTTGACCAGGGAGATGATGCCATTTTGGTTCAGGTTACTGAAGGTGGTTATAATGCGGTGTTTGAACATGAAGACTGAAAGTTGAGTGGAAAATATTAGATCAGAAAACAATAATAAATACTGTCTTAGAGTAGAGATTTTGATCTGCAGTATTGCGAAATACTTTCTCCAACAGATTAACCTCCTTCCGATACTGAATGGTACTTTCTGTAGTTGGAGAATCGATGTCTCAGGTGTGAAAAATACATTCTCTAAATGGAGAAACCATATTTCTGAACCGTAGCTTCCTTTCTCCGGTTGTTGACGCTGTTTTACACCTGTGATGTATCAAATCTTTGTTGGTTATTAAATTTTTTGCACAAAAAAAGCCATCTTCTCATTAGGAAGATGGCTTGATGTGGAAAGTATTTTTTTAAACCAGTTTTTCACGGATTCCGGCTGCAATTTCGTTCATTTCCTCAGCGCTGAGTTTAAGTTTTGGGTTTTTGAAATTCATATCCGATTCCTTACTGATAGGTATCAGGTGTATGTGGGCATGAGGTACTTCGAGTCCGATAACGGCTACGCCTACACGTACACAGGCCACCGATTTTTCGATTGCTTTTGAAATTTTTTTTGCAAAAACCATCATGTCGCTCAAAGTCTTGTCGTCAAGGTTGAAAATATAATCGACTTCCTCTTTTGGAATGACAAGCGTATGGCCCTTCGACATGGGGTTAATGTCCAGAAAAGCGAAAAAACGTTCATCTTCTGCAATTTTGTAACAAGGAATTTCACCGGCTATTATTTTGCTGAATATTGTCATTTGGTTGTTTGGTTAATTCGTTAATTCGTTAATTCGTTGATTCGTGATTGGTTCTTAGGTTGATTCAGTTTTGAAAATTGATTTTCGTTAATTGGCAAAATTGGTTATATAATGGTTGGGTTGACTTACTAATTGTAAGTGTATTAATTCAGATTGTTAAATTGATTAATATGCTACTTACCTGATTTTCCAAATACCTAATTTACCAATCTACCAAATAACCAATTAACTATAAAGAAATCTCCAACACTTCAAATTCCATGGTGCCGGATGGTACTGAAACGGAAGTTTTTTCACCTACTTTTTTGCCAAGTAAACCTTTGGCAATAGGGGTGGTTACCGATAGTTTGCCTTCTTTGAAATTGGCTTCGCTTTCGGATACTATCATGTAGGACATGATCTGCCCGGTTTTGGTATTTTTTATTTTCACCCGGGTCAAAATCTGTACTTTGCTGGTATTGATTTTCGTTTCGTCTATCATACGTGCTGTTGCAATAGTTCCCTTGAGAATGGAAATTTTCATCTCGAGCAAACCTTGTGCTTCTTTAGCTGCATCGTATTCTGCATTCTCAGATAAATCGCCTTTGTCGCGGGCTTCTGCAATTTGTCTTGACATAGCGGGACGTTGAACTCTTTCAAGCTCAGATAGTTCCTCCAACAATTTTTTATAACCTTGTGCGGTCATATAACTTACTGCCATAGCTGTGTCTCCTTTTTAGGTTTAATTTATTAAGTATATAACAAAAAGAATTCCGACAATATTCGCCGGAACTCTATATTATTTGTGTTTGTTTTTATATTACGGGACAAATATACATGCTTTTTTTCAGTTGCAAGCAATTTGATTTGTGTTTAATAGCATTCTTTTTGAAAATCTCATTAAAAATATACGGTTGATCACTTAATTCGTTATAAATAAATCATCCAACTCTGTGAGCCACTTGCACATTATGATTATCTGCGTGCCGGATGCAAGATTGATGACTCCCTTTTGTAACTTTAAATTGATCAGTACTTTTTTTTAAAAATCTCCGAATAAATAAATGCATCTTTGGCTTCCTGTAGGTTGGTCAGTTGAATCTGCCTGGGAGCTTTTGCTGGTGATTTAATTTCAGTTTCATCCGTATTTTGTTTTTTGGATGTCATGGAATTCGTCATTTGTTTTGTGAAACGTAAAGAAGATGTGCCTTCTTCCGGAATTTGGTAAGGTCTCACCGGTATAGGTATTACCTGATTCTCTCTAAACTTCTTTTTTTCTTCCATTTCAATCTCTTCTTCAGAATTGCGTTCGCGCATTTCATCTTCCCAGTCTTGCTCCGGTATCGATGGGATGGCCGTAGCATCTGGCTTTACTTTCTTCTTTTTGAGCAGGCTGCTAATTCCAACTACAGCCAAAATAATCAGGTAAATGTAATCTCCAAGATTGTCCATAAGTATTTCAAGTTTAAGTTTAGTACAAAAATACAATTTAGTTTTGAATTAAAGAATAATCTTGTTAAGTTTTTTCAAAACAGCAAAAAAAACAATGGGTAACTTCACAGCCACCCATTGTACATTTTAACCTAAACCTTAACTATGAAAAATTTATCTGTTTGTTTACTTTGCAAATATGGGAACTATTTTTGAATCCTGCAAGGGGTAGAAACTTATATTTTTGATAATTCTATTTATTTAATATTTATCTGGTGCGTATGTTTAAGTTAAATGCAAGTAATACAATTGAATACATGCCTAAAATACAATTCAGTTAAATAACGTGAATGACGTATTTTATGAATATATTACAAATTATTAAGATTATAATTCAACCGATATTTGGGTGTTTAGCGTTTATCTGGAACAGAAATTAAATTGTAAGTATTTAAAAAATACATTAGTACCATGCGCTTCATTTTGTAATGATCAAATTTGAAATATATACTGAACAAAAATACTACGAGAATATTAATTAACTGAGCCGATTAGTCCTTTTTTTTTAATAAACTTGATTGTATTCAATAAATTAAATATTACTATTGAATTTTCCTAAAAATTAGATGCAATGAATCTTAGCTTATAACTTGAAAAAAATAATTAAGATATAAAAAAGAACGCTTCCCGATAGTCATCGGGAAGCGTTCTTTTTCTTCATGTCATGTATACTGATAAACTTTTTATATCATTTACAAAGTTTATATACTTCACTCCCTGCTAACAGAAAACATCCAAGACCATAATCCTCAAAATTAGGTATCTGGTTGTATTCTACAGGTTGCCCGTCAGATGGCTGTTTCCCTGTTCCTTGTACGTAACCTAAAAAACCGGTTGAATGAACCGATTCTTTCGACATGCCCAACCAGGCTTTTTTAATAACGGGCAGGTATTTACTCTTGCTTAAAATGCCATTGTTTACACCCCAGGCCATTCCGTAGGTAAATAAAGCTGTTCCTGATAATTCCTTGCCACCAAAATTATTTGGATCGTGTAAACTGACATTCCAAAAACCATCTTTACGTTGAAGAGGAATTAAGGCATCTACCATTAGTTCCAGTGTTTTCTGATATTCGTCGCGGTGAGGTGCATCCTTGGGCATAATATCCAACACGCGGACCAATGTAGCCACTACCCAGCCGTTTCCGCGCGACCAGTAGCAATCTTCACCATTGGGCTCTTTGTAAGGCGGCACAAAGTCTCTGTCGCGCCACCATAAATTATCTTCCGGGTTAAACAATCCCTTACCACCCTGAACTGTTTTACTGTGCATATACATTTCGTACATACGTTCGTAATATCGGTCGTCGTTGTACAAAACACCTAATTGAGCAAATACGGGCATACCCATTTGAAGGGCGTCAATCCAATCCCAATCGTCGATTTTTTGTGTACCCATCATTAAATCAATGGAAGCCTTCAGATCTTTAATTCGCTCCGGTTTTTTATCAATCAGGTACAAATCGATATAAGTTTGTCCGCAGCATTGATTATCAGCATTCCGTGTTTTGATTCCACCGTTCAATCCCCATTGATGTGACTCACCCCAGGATACTGTGTAATCGTAGTACTTTTTATCCGGATTAAGCTGGTACAAGGCCATTAAGCCCTCGTAATATACAGCCCGTGTCCAAATATTGCTTGCCCGGGTTTTGTCGTTAACGATTTGCTTACCCGGATCGGGCCACTTGTTCATAAAATAGGCATTGGTCAGTTCCATTTGGGCTAATACTGCTTCTTTGGATGGTAGCTTCTTAGCCAGTACTGAATTTGCTGTCATTATTGAAATAGCCAGCAAAACTATTATTTTTTTTGAGTTCATTATGTTTTGTTTTTCAATTAGTAATCTATATGTTGAAAAAATGCCCGAATATATTTTTAGAAAATCAAAAAGGGTTTATAAACCGATAGTGGTTTGAAAAATTCAGGTTACAATGGTGTTGGAAATATGTTGAATGCCAAACGTTTTTTTGCAGTAACTTTCAGCCTGTTCAATCTATCTGTCAACAAAGTATTTAGATGCTAGTCATTCAGATATTCCCGCAAATCGCATTCTTTCAATGAGCGGATTCCTTCTGAAACCGTTAATGCATTTAGCTTAGCCCCGGCAAGGTTGGTGTGAGTATGGTCGCCGGGAAAAAGTTTCTTGACACTTACCTTACCCATCCCATCATATTTTAGTGCAACCAGTTCATTCAGGTCAATAAAAAATACATTCGTTTGATCGGCGGCTTCTTTTGCCCATTTTCCAAAAGATTGCGACATTCTTTCAGCCTTTCCCTCTGGCCATTCGTTGCGGGGGATTTGTGAAAAAACTATCGGAGAAGCACCTTTAGCTTTGGCATCCAGAACATACTTTTTAAGGTACCAACCATAGGTATGCACTATTTCTACTGTACTGTCCGGTCTGTTAACCAACTGTGTTTCTTCTCCTGTTCCGGGCAGCGATCCACGGAATTTTTCGGCCTCGGGTCGTGCGCTGTCATTATGCCCGAACTGCATAAGTACAAAATCACCTTTCTGAAGTTGAGGTAAAATCTCATTCCATAGTCCTTCATACTGAAAGCTCCGGCTACTCCGGCCTCCACGGGCTTTGTTAATCACAATGATCCTGCTGGTATCCATAAAAGCCTGTAGCTCATGACCCCAGCCAACTATTGAATCGTTGCCATTGGCAACGGTTGAATCGCCGATGATGAATACTCTCCTTTTTACAGGAAACGTCAGGTTTGGATTTTCCAGTAAGTAAAGGTTTAGTTTGCATTCTGCCAACGTTTTAATTCCTTCTATCACCAGTGATGAACTTAGTTTGGCACCAATGGTAGTGGTATGCGTATGGTCGCTACTTAAATAATATTTTCCTGTCACTTGTTTTTCGCCAAGAGGATCCAGAAAATCGGACATTTTTTTGTTTAAATCAATAAATCGAATTTTTTCCTGACGGGCTACTTCCATGGCCCATTCCGGATAACTGGCAGGTGTACGCTTGATTCTATCATTCTCCCAGTCGTTCCGTGGGATAGGAGTGACGATGATAGCTGTTGCGCCTTTGGCTTTGGTTTCTCGAATCATTTTTCGAAGGTACCAACCGTAACTATGTACAGTTTCATGCTTTTTTGTCAGCAGGTTATCAATCTTCTCGGTTTCATTTCCAATACCGTTTATGGTTCCGCGTGCACGGCTGTCGTCATTAATGGCACTGCCGTCGTTGTGTCCAAACTGTATGAGTACAAAATCGCCTTTTTTTATTTCAGACTGGACTTCTTTCCATAAACCTTTGGTTCTGAAAGTACGGCTACTACAGCCACCCAATGCCAAGTTTTCGACATTGATTTTTGTGGTATCAAAATACTGGGCAATGGGATCTCCCCAACCCCATAGACCACCAGCTCCGTTTCCCCGACCATTCTTAACGGTAGAGTCGCCAATGAAATAAACAGTTGGTTTCTTTTTGGCCATAACATTGACCTGCGAAATCAATCCAAACATGATTATTAAAATTAGTATTCGTCTCATTATTATTTATTTGTGTTTTGTCACCAGATGACAATATTATTATTATATTGTAAGTTTTTGAATTTGCACAGTTTTGCAAGTTAAGTGTTCTGAATATTTATTCGGTTAATAATCCAAAATAGAAATAGAGTGTTCGTTTGACCGGTTTCTCCATCTTGTTCAACTCACCGGCAGAACCAAGGTTCCAGGTGTCATTATTTATTCCCATGGCCAATTTGTTCCCAACCGGTGGAATAGCATCGAGAAAAGAAATATCTCCTCGTGGTAAAGCTGGGTAGTTTTCCGGACCAGATATTCCGTAGAAATTGAATAAACGTACAAACAAGTTTTCTTCCCTGGCTACTACAGAGAATTTTCCATCAACCGTATTAAATTCCATCCACGAAATATCCGGGAAATATCCTTTGAATTGAGGAAGTCCCCACGAATTATCGCCCGGAAGTTTATTATTATACATCCGTTGATATACGTCGAGCTGACCGCCCTGCATCCGATTCTTCCATACATGCGCTGGTCCTTTACCCAACCATTTGGTACCAATAACATCCGATTCGGGGAAGTCGAAGCTGATACCGGTAAACATCTGTTCACTGGCAACCTGGTATTCGTAATCCATTTCCAGCCAGCCGCTGCTAAACATGGTCCAGGTCACTTTTTTCATGTCGCCCGAATAGCTTACTTCCAGCGAATAACTTTTATCTTTTTTTAGTGGCTTAATACTTTGAAATTTGGATGTTCCGCTAACCAGTACTGGTCCATTCCCAAACGGAATTGCTAAGCCCAGATCATTAGTCACTTTCTGAATTTTTCCATCCTTTTTACTAAAAGAAACAGAAATACCCGATGCTTTCAGGATATACAGACTGTCATTCTCCATTAATTCGGCCACGCCTTTATCCTTTGACAGATCAGCCGACTGCTGTTCGATAGGAAGAATATTGTCTTCCTGTACTCCAGTTGCTTTTAATTTTTCACGCTGATTCTTTTCTTTTTCACTGACATCCATTTTTACAAGTTGGTCAACCATCTTCTCGTTTCCGTCGGTTTTCCAGGTCCAGCAGTAAATCTCATCACCAGCATTGTCGAATGCCCGGAGGTAAAGAGCATCATATTCCTTGTAATCAGCAGGAAGTTCCACTTTCAGCATTCCGGTTTGCAAAGGGTCAATATCCGGACTTTCACTAATTCCACTTTTCATTACCCTATGATTTGCCTGGCGATCGGTTAAGTTGCTGAAATTAACGAGTTGCCATTCGAAACGACATTTTTTCAGGTTGGTAAAATGGTAGCGGTTTTCAACAGAAATGTTCCCATCAAATTGTTCCGGAAGTTTTGGCATGCTAATCTTTACCGGACTGTAGATTTCGCGGATGGCATAATAACTTGCTTCCTTTTCGCGGTGAGGACCAACCACGCCATCGGGTGCATTCACCCGGTTGGCATCGATAAAACCGTTGAGGTCGGTGCGCACGATACCTTCGTCGAGCAAAGCCCATATAAAACCTCCTCCGGCATTGGGCGTTTTCCAAAACAGTTCCCAGAAATCGGCAAGTCCGGCAGCACCGCCGCCATCGTCCTGCGAATGTAAAAACTCGGTAGGCATATAAATTTTTCCTTCGGCAAATATTTTTTGTGTGCTGTAATAATTTTCGTAATGGTTACAGTCGATGCCGTTGAAATCGTTACCTGGTTTGTGATGTGGGTGAATAACGGGTCGTGCCGATTTGTCGTATATGGTAAAATCCTTATCGAGTTCTTTGTTGGTACCACCTTCATTCCCATTGGTCCAAAAAATGATCGAAGGGTGATTCAGGTCACGTATTACCATTTCTTTCACCAACTTTTGGCCCGGTGCAGTGGCATAAGCATTTTGCCAGCCGGCCAGTTCATCGAGCACATACAAACCAAGCGAATCGCAATAATCAAGAAAAATCTGATCGGGTGGGTAATGGGAACAACGTACGGCATTCATATTCATGGACTTGATGAGATTTACATCGTCGAGGTTTATTTGATTATTCAGGCTGCGGCCGGTTTCGGGCCAGAAAGCATGCCGGTTGATTCCTTTCATCTTGATTTTGGTACCGTTCAGGTAAATGCCATCTCCCGGACGAATTTCTATCGTGCGGAAGCCAAATTTTTGGGTAGTGCTGTACAATAACTCTTTCCCGTCTTTTACAGAAATACGTACCGAGTAACGAACCGGTGTTTCGGCCGTCCAGTTGGCTGGCTTTTTTACTTTACAATTTAAGGTAATCAGTGAATCATTGCTGTTGGCAGCCGATTTGCAGGTAGCAACTATCGTGTTTTCAGTATCAAAAATTTCTGCGTAAACGGTTCTTTTTCCTTTCAGACTTTTTGGAAAAACGTCCATCGAAAACGAGCCGTCGGCTTTTGCATCTATTGCCACCCTTTCAATATGTTCTTCGGGAAAAGCTTCGAGATAAACCGGTCGGAAAATGCCGCCAAACACCCAATAATCGGCAAAACGTTCGGCATTATTTACCGATTTGTCGGCGGACATTTTGCTCACCGTTGCTTCGAGCAGGTTGGTTTGTCCGAACTTCAGCTTGTCGGAGATGTCATACCTAAACTGATAAAAAGCACCCTGATGAATGGCACCGGCTTGTTTCCCGTTGATTTTCAATTCGGTATCGGTCATCGATCCTTCAAAAACGATGAACACTTTCCGGTTTTTCCATTCGTCAGGCACCTGAAATGAATATTTGTACAATCCTTTTTCGTCGGCAAATTTAAACTTCTTTCCGTAAGTCCTGTAGTCGCGGCCATAATCGTATTCTCCAAAACCTTGTTGTTCCCAGTGCGAAGGTACTTCAATTTTGGACCAGACATTGCTGTTCCGGCCGGAAGTGCAGAAAAAGTCCCAGGTTTTGGTGTGTGTGTTATCGGTACCCGAAAGGTAGATCACTTCATTTTGGGTAGGAGAGGCGAGGGCAGTAATTCCGGAGCTAAGGAGAATCAGAAAGGCGAGAATTTGTTTTTTGATAATCATTTGAATATATGATTTTTTATTTGTGGTAATTGTATTTGAAACAAAATGAAGCAGTGCTTCTATTTGTTCTATGTTTGATTCGCAAAGTTAGTGATTTCATGTTAATTTATTTTATTATAATTTATTTTTATTGCATAAAGAAACCTATCTTAAATGATTGTTACCGAATATTTTTATCACCATGGTTTTTTGTTTTAAAATATATTCAATAATAATTAATATTCGGAATTATAGTCGTACATTCATCTGATAATAAATAATATAGTTGCTGTTTTACTGAATAGTTTAATTTATATTTTTCCGTATTGTATTCATTATTAAGATATTTTCCCTGACTATAAAAGCTTAGTCAAATAATGCATTGTACAGCCTTTTTTCTATAATTAAATTATAAAATGTACCTTTGTACATCCCTAAAATTATATGACATAATGAATACCAACGAACAACCTGTCGTATCGCCGGACTTTAAATCCGCATTGAACGACAAAAAACTTTTTATTGAAACATACGGCTGCCAAATGAACGTGGCCGATAGCGAAGTAGTGGCTTCCATTATGCAAATGGACGGTTTTGAATTGACCGACAAGATTACCGAAGCTGATGCTATTTTTGTTAATACCTGTTCCATTCGCGACAACGCAGAACAGAAAGTAATTAACCGCTTGAAGTATTTTGAAACCCTAAAGCGTAAAAATAAAAAACTGATCGTCGGAGTAGTCGGCTGTATGGCCGAACGTGTAAAAGATGAGCTTATTAACGATTACGGTGTGAACATAGTCGTTGGACCGGATGCCTATCTGGATATCCCCAATCTGATTGGAAGTGTACAGGATGGCAATAAGGCGATAAACATTGATTTATCTACAACCGAAACCTACAGCGATATTTTGCCATCGCGGATTGGAAAATCTATATCCGGATTTATTTCGATTATGCGGGGATGTAATAATTTTTGTTCCTATTGTATCGTTCCTTACACCCGTGGCAGGGAACGAAGTCGTGAAGTAGACAGCATATTAAATGAATTGAAGGATTTGCAATCGAAAAACTACAAAGAAGTAACTTTGCTGGGTCAAAATGTAAATTCATATTGCTTCGAAAGCGATGGAAAAACTATCGAATTTCCCGATTTGTTGCGAATTGTAGCTGAGGCTGCTCCCGAAATCCGATTCCGCTTTTCCACTTCCCACCCAAAAGACATGAGCGATCGTACGCTCGAAACAATTGCTCAATATTCAAATTTGTGCAAATCGATACATTTACCAGTTCAATCGGGAAGCAATGCCGTTTTGAAACTGATGAACCGAAAATATACACGCGAATGGTATCTGGAACGCATTGCGGCCATTCATCGTATTTTGCCTGATGCCGCCATCAGTACGGATGTGTTTTGTGGATTTCATGGTGAAACGGAAGAAGACCATCAACAAACGCTTTCGCTTTTGCGCGAAGTAAATTTCGATTTAGCCTTTATGTTTAAGTACTCCGAACGCCCGGGTACGTTTGCTGCCAAGAATTTACCCGATAATATTCCGGAAGAAGAAAAATTGCGCCGGTTGGCTGAAATTATTGAGGTGCAACGCGAGCTGACCAATCAGCTTAACCAGCTTGATATTGGAAAAACCTTTGAGGTGCTGGTTGAAGGATACTCCAAGCGATCGAAGGAACAACTTTTTGGCAGAACGTCGCAAAATAAGGTTGTTATTTTTCCACGACTGGGTCGGCACATTGGCGAAACTATTCAGGTAAAAGTACTCAGCGCCTCTTCGGCAGCACTTATTGGTGAAGTGGTGGAGTGAAATGTTCAGTGTCCTGAGTCCGCTAATCAGTACTTTTGCTGACAATTTTAACAGCTTTGGTACTAGTAACACGGACATGAAAACTTATTAGAGAATTATTTCCGTAATAGCTTGCAGCATTGGAATCAAATCACTAATTTCGCGTTGAATTTTATATTGAGATGGCAACTCGTGAAATGGCTGTATTTCCGATTGTTACAATAATTGTAAACCCTGATTTATAAACATTCATTCTCTTTTGTAACTTCGGAAACATCAAACTTCTATTAAATATATTACAAACTAAAACAAAAATCTATGTGGTTAATTGATTCTTCTATTGGGAGAAAGCTTATTATGAGTATCTCGGGAGTCTTTCTCGTGTTATTTTTGCTGTTTCACAGCTTGATGAATATCGTGGTGATTATTTCGCCCGAAGGATATAATGCAATTTGTGAATTTCTGGGAGCAAACTGGTATGCACTTATTGCTACAAGTATTCTGGCAGCCGGTTTTGTTATTCATATTTTGTATGCCTTGTACTTATCGTTTCTGAACTTACGTGCCCGAGGAAGTGTGCGTTATGAAGTAACAAAAACTCAAAAAGGGGTTGAATGGGCATCCTTAAATATGTTTATTCTGGGTGCTGTTGTGTTTGGCTTTTTGATATTGCACTTTTACAACTTTTGGTACAAGATGCAGTTTGCTGAACTTACTGGTATTGAAACCGGTGATTTTCATCCTGCCGATGGTGCTGCTTATGTGCAACAGTTGTTCAGCAGTTGGGTCTATTGTGTGATTTACATTGTCTGGCTTGCTGCCTTGTGGTTGCACCTTACACATGGTGTTTGGAGTGCCCTTCAAACCTTAGGCTTGAATAACAAAATATGGATGCCTCGTGTGAAAATAATTGCAAATATTGTTTCAACGATAGTGATTTTGTTGTTTATGTCAATTCCTATTTATTACCTTCTTGGATGCGGTTCTAACTGCTAAAAAGTAACCCCGATAATTTTCGGGGGTAAATCTAAAAATGTAAATTTATATTATGGCAAAGAAAGAAGAATCTGCTTCGGTAGATGCAACTAAAATAGATGCTAGAATTCCCGCGGGTCCATTAGCCGAAAAATGGAATAATTATAAAGCACATCAAAAATTGGTGAACCCTTCCAATAAACGTCGTCTCGACATTATTGTGGTTGGTACGGGTCTGGCCGGAGCTTCGGCTGCTGCTTCATTCGCCGAAATGGGCTTCAATGTATTAAATTTTTGTATTCAGGATTCTCCCCGTCGTGCGCACTCTATTGCAGCTCAGGGAGGAATCAATGGTGCTAAAAACTATCAGAATGATGGTGACTCCGTTTACCGTCTTTTTTACGATACCATCAAAGGTGGCGATTATCGTGCCCGCGAATCCAATGTGTATCGTCTAGCCGAAGTATCGAACGATATTATTGACCAATGTGTGGCTCAGGGTGTTCCTTTTGCCCGCGATTACGGTGGCTCTCTTGATAACCGCTCGTTTGGTGGTGCACAGGTGTCGCGTACATTCTATGCCAAAGGACAAACCGGACAACAATTGTTGTTAGGTGCTTATTCAGCTTTGAGTCGTCAGATTGGAAAAGGTACGGTAAAAATGTATTCCCGTTACGAAATGTTGGATGTGGTTATTATTGATGGCCGCGCCCGTGGTATCATTGCCCGCAACCTGTTAACCGGTCATATCGAACGTTTCTTTGCACACGCAGTGGTAGTTGGTTCAGGTGGTTACGGAAATACTTTTTTCCTTTCAACTAACGCCATGGCCAGCAACGGATCGGCTTTAGTTCAAATGTACAAAAAAGGAGCCTATTTCTCGAATCCGGCTTACGCTCAAATTCACCCTACTTGTATCCCTGTTCACGGTGAGTTTCAATCGAAACTGACCCTGATGTCCGAATCGCTTCGTAATGATGGCCGTATCTGGACACCAGGCAAGAAGGAAGATGCCGAAGCAATTCGTGCAGGCAAAATGAAACCAACAGATATTAAAGAAGAAAACCGCGATTATTATCTGGAACGTCGTTACCCTGCTTTCGGTAACCTGGTCCCACGCGACGTTGCTTCTCGTGCTGCAAAAGAGCGTTGTGACGCCGGTTTTGGAGTAGGAAACACCGGTTTGGCTGTTTATCTTGATTTCTCCGATGCTATCAATCGCCTGGGTGAAGATGTGGTTCGTGCCCGTTACGGTAACCTCTTCCAAATGTATGAGAAAATTGTGGATAACAATCCATACCATACCCCAATGATGATTTATCCTGCTATCCACTACACTATGGGTGGAATCTGGGTTGATTATGAACTACAAACATCGGTAAAAGGTTTGTTCTGTATCGGTGAAGCCAACTTCTCCGACCACGGTGCCAACCGCCTCGGTGCTTCGGCATTGATGCAGGGTTTAGCCGATGGATATTACGTGTTGCCTTATACTATTCAAAACTATTTGGCCGATCAGATTACTGTGCCTCGCATGAGTACTGAATTGCCCGAATTTGCTGCTGCCGAAAAAGATGTGAACGACAAGATTGCCAAACTGATGAAAATTCAGGGTAAACGCTCGGTTGACAATATTCACCGTGAGTTAGGTTTAATCATGTGGGATTTCGTTGGAATGGGACGTAACAAAGCCGGATTGGAAGAAGCGCTGGAAAAAATTAAAGCAGTTCGCAAAGAGTTCTGGAGCAATGTATTTATTCCCGGAAAAGAAGCCGATTTGAATAACGAATTGGAAAAAGCACTCCGTGTAGCCGACTTTATCGAAATTGGTGAATTGATGGCTCGTGACGCTTTAATGCGCGAAGAATCATGTGGAGGTCACTTCCGTGAAGAATATCAGACCCCCGAAGGTGAAGCTATGCGTAACGACGAAGATTTTTCTTTCGTTTCATGCTGGAAATACGACGGAGAAGGCAATGACCCTGTATTGTTGAAAGAAAAACTCGAATATGAGTTTGTTCAACGTCAACAACGTAATTACAAGGCTTAATCTATAATCATTAATCATTTTCCGGTTACGGGGTCTTACTTCGTTAACTGAAATAAATATAAACACAGAGCAATGCAGGTATCCAGGGTTGAACTAAAAACTCTTTTACTTGTATACTCGTTTACTTTATAAAAATGGACAAAACAATAAATGTAACGCTAAAAGTTTGGCGTCAAGCCGGTCCGAAAGCCAAAGGCAAATTTGAGACCTATAAGGTGGACAAAGTTTCCACCGACAGCTCATTCCTCGAAATGATGGATGTGCTTAATGAAGAATTAATCAGCGAACGCAAAGAACCTATCGCTTTCGATCACGACTGTCGCGAAGGAATTTGCGGTATGTGCAGCATGTACATCAACGGACATCCACACGGACCAGATGGTGAAATCACTACCTGTCAATTGCACATGCGCGTGTTTAACGATGGCGAAACTATCACTATCGAGCCTTGGCGTTCGGCAGCTTTCCCGGTTATCAAAGATTTGATGGTGGACCGCAGTGCTTACGATAAAATTATCCAGGCAGGTGGATTTGTATCGGTTGGAACCGGTGGCGTTCCCGATGGAAATGCTATTCCAATTTCCAAAGATATAGCCGACGAAGCTATGGATGCTGCTTCCTGTATCGGATGTGGTGCCTGCGCTGCAACCTGTAAAAATGGTTCGGCTATGTTATTCGTAGCTGCCAAAGTTAGCCAGTTAGCTCTGCTTCCTCAGGGAAAAGTGGAAGCTGCCAGCCGTGCAAAAGCAATGGTTGCTAAAATGGATGAACTTGGATTTGGTAACTGTACCAACACCGGTGCCTGCGAATCGGAATGTCCTAAAAATGTTTCTATTTCGCATATTGCCCGCCTCAACCGCGAGTTCCTGTGCGCTAAGTTTCAGGACTAAACATATCTCATTAACTGACAGAGAGAATAAAATTAATTGTTAGTTGTTACAAAAAAAAACCGCTCAAGTATTTGAGCGGTTTTTTTGTTCTTATAGTGCTGAATTTCTGAATGTTTCAATATCTATTTTGCATTAATTATAATGCACTCTTTGTTATATACTTATTTTATCGAAAATTCAATGATTTTATCTACTACAAATTGTCTGGAAGCTTCTCCATCTGTTAATTTGTACAGAATCTGACGCATATTTCCAGTGGGACTGCTATTCGTATCATTTAGCTTGTAAGTTTGAAATCTTTGTGCTAAATGAGTTTCAATTATTGTAAACTCATCGTGTCCCATGTACCCATTATTTGCTTTGGCGTTATCAGCAATATTCGGAAAATGAATCTGACTTATTGATTTACCATTGTTTACGGAGTATCCAATCACATTTCCGTAGCTGCCACTGCCTGCCGAAACAGTATATATCAATACTTCTGGAAATCCATCCGAATTCAGATCTTCAATTTCAGCATTTACAATAGTCCCAACTACCTCTAAACTTATTTTTTCATTGACTCTTTTCAGGCCGGAAGGTTGAATAGTTAGATGTTGAATAGAACCTTCACCAGTTGAACGTATTTCGAATGAAATATTTTGTAAGGATAAATATTTTACGAAAACAGTTGAGTCTATTTGCGTTTTATCTAAAGGCGTATTTATCTTTTTGTAAGCTCCCAATAGACTTCCACCACCTGAACAATAATAATTTAAAATATTGATATCCTCTACTTTCTCTGTATCGATTTTTAATGTATCGACTTTCAAAGTAAATTTTATCTTTTTTCCATCAATGGAGGTCGTTAAAGTATTATTAACCGTTTTCAAAGCATCTACATCAAAGGTACAGCTTGGCTTTTTTCTGTCGGCACGGGAGCGTACTGATATATGCGCGGTGCTGTCTGTTGTTTGTTTTATGGTCACGGCTACCCAATCATAACCTTCACTTCGTTTATCATATTCGGAACTTACGTAATCACCTGAAAATGATTTCAGGCTTATTTCCGGATTGTTATTTTCAGGTGTTTTTTTATTGTTTATGCAACTTGAAATAACTATTGCAATCATTACTGTTATTGCTATTCCCTTTTTCATTGTCTTTAGATTTGTCAATTAAATTACTATCTCATTTTAGTTTTTTCAGGTAATTGATCCTGAAAAATCGGATAAAGCAATGTAAGCTAAAATTCTGGAGATTGTTCTTTAATCGTCTATTTGCCTATCAAAAATATCGAAATATTTTAGCAACTTGCACACATTATGCGCCAGTTGTTTTGTGCTAAATTTTAGAATTCGATTTTTTTTATTGCTTCAAAAATGATGTTTTATTTTGTCTTCTATAAACCTGGGAATCCCAGTTTCCGTTCCGCAAATTGCCGGATATAAGCCACCGTTTCATCAATACCAAGTGCCGATGAATTTATGCATAAATGATACGATTCGGCTGCGCCCCACACTTTATTGCTGTAATAGTTGTAATAGTCGGCTCGTTTCTTGTCCGTCTTTTCGATAAGTTCTTCTGCCTTCTCTTCGGATAGTTGTTGTTGACTCACAACACGTTTAATCCGGTCATCTATATCGGCAGTAATAAAAATATTTACACAACGGGGATTCTCACGTAAAATATAGTCGGCACAACGTCCCACAAATACACACGATTCCTTTTCGGAGAGATCCTGGATAACATCGCTTTGAATTTTAAAAAAGGTTTCGTTACACAAATAATTATTTACATAACCTTCATCAATAATTGATGTACGTAAACCGAAAAAACCTCCAAAAAGACTGAAACTTGTTTTTTCATCAGCTTGTTCAAAAAATTCCTTTCCTAAACCGCTTTCTTTTGATGCTATTTGAATTAATTCTTTATCGTAAAATGAGATTCCCAGTTGTTCCGACAGCTTTTCTCCGATAATTCGACCTCCGCTACCCAATTGTCGCCCAATATTGATATTGAATTTTTCGTTCATGTTTGTATTCATATTTACAGATATTAGATTTTTACCGATTTTTGTTTAAATGTCCGAAATTGTGCTCTTAGCATAAATGCGGACACAAGACTTGCCGCAAAATCAGCCGATGGCATACTGTACCAAATTCCTTTTACTCCTAAGAAATGCGGAAGTATAAGTAGAAAGGGCAGAAGAAAGATTAACTGACGGGTTAATGACAGAAAAATGGCTTTATGTGCCATGCCAATGCTTTGGAAAAAGTTGCCAGCCACCATTTGAAAACCAATTATGGGAAAGCATATCACCACAATTTGCAATCCTTCGGCGGCCATGTTTATCAAGGTCTGGTCGGTAGTGAAAATGGATGCCACAGCGCGTGGAAATAGTTCTCCCAGAAGAAATCCCACCGTCATTACACCCGTTGCCATGAAGATGGTTTTCTTCAGCACCTCGGTTACTCGACTGTATTGTCCGGCACCATAGTTATATCCGGCTATAGGTTGCATTCCCATATTGAATCCCATTACTATCATTACAAAAAGGAAAATCACCCGATTTATAATACCGTAGGCTCCAACGGCCAAATCGCCTCCGTAACGGATAAGTCCCTGATTGATGATTACAACGATGATACATGACATTGCATTCATTAAAAATGGCGACATACCGATAGACAATGAATCGAGAACAATTTTACGTTCGAGTTTAAAGGTACCTTTCTTTAAATGAATGAATTGTTTTTTATCGCTAAAAATATATATTTGCCATATTAGCATGCCCGTTTGCGAAATTACTGTGGCAAAAGCACTTCCCTGAATTCCCCATTTAAATACAAAAATAAAAAGCGGATTTAAAATAACGTTTATCAGTACTGTGCAAAGTGTAGCATACATGGCTTTTTGAGGGCGGCCGGTTGAACGAAGCATGGCGTTAAGTCCAAAGAACAGATGCGTTACAACATTACCAAGAAGAATCACTACCATATATTGGTGAGCGTAGGGTAAGGTGGCGGCGCTTGCTCCAAAGAAACGGAGAATCGGGTCCAAAAATAATAACATAACCAGGGTATAGGCTAATCCCAGGATTAGGTTTAGTACAAATACATTTCCTAAAATTTTGTTTGCGGTTTTATAGTCCTTTTGACCTAATCGTAGCGACATGAGTGTGGAAGCACCAACACCCACCAACGATCCAAATGCCGCGGCAAGGTTCATTAGGGGAAATGTAATAGCTAAACCCGATATGGCCAGTGCCCCGACTCCATGCCCAATAAAAATGCTGTCGGTGATGTTATATAGCGAAGATGCCGTCATGGCAATGATGGCAGGAATTGCATATTGCATGAGTAATTTTCCCACTTTTTCATTGCCTAAGGCTGTTGTCATTCCATTTTGATTCATTTTTTTTAATTGAAGTGAAAATAATACTAACTTCTTGTGGAAAAAGTTTAGTTAATTAAGATTTGAAGAAAATTATAGGTTGTTTTGAGTCCCTGAATTTCAACCAGACTGTTTTAAATTGTGATTTTTATTTTAAATCGAATGTCCTTATTTGGCAAGAAAGAATATATTGTTAATATCCTGATTACCAGTTTCTATTCTTAAATATTTTTTTGTCAACTTTCGATATGCAAAAGTACTAAAAAAAGTACCTGTTTGTAACCTCTCTATTGTTTACCAATGAGCAAAAATATATCGTTTAAAATGCCTTTATTCAACTATAATTGTACTCTGTGAATTGAAAAAATGGAATTGAATGAGTTCCAGACTCAAACAACTCCATCTTTTATAAGGTTACATTTTAGTCTACATGCTGATAGAGTAAAAATGATTTAGGTATTTCATAACAAAAAAACCAGGCGTTATTCTAATATTCAACCGGCATTTTAAGTACCTCTTCGTAGGTAAATACGGGTCCATCTTTGCAAACGTAAGTTTTACCAACGGTGCAATGTCCGCATTTACCAACTCCGCATTTCATACGGTTTTCCAGAGTGGTGTAAATTTTATCGTTCATAAATCCGTTTTTAGCCAGGATGGGCATAGCCATTTTAATCAGGATAGGAGGTCCGGCAACAATGGCAACCGAATTGTCACTTTTGGGTGCATTCTCATCCAGAATAGTAGGCACATAACCAACTAGTCCTTTCCATTCAGGTGATTCTCCTCCCGGGTCAACCGTTATAAAGAGCTTTACGTCGCCCCGGTTTTTCCATTCTTCCAGTTCTTCTTTATAAACTAAATCTTTAGTAGTACGCGCACCGTAATAAATGGTGATATCACCAAACTTTTCGCGTTGGTCTAATAAATTCCATATCACGCAACGGAGTGGGGGTAAACCGATTCCACCTGTAATGAAAACGATGTTTTTACCATACCATTCTTCAATTGGGAAGGTGTTCCCGAAAGGTCCACGCAAGCCGATTATATCGTTTAATTCGCAATTTGCAAGCGCTTTGGTTACGCGGCCGCTGCTACGGAAGGTACATTCCAGATAACCTTCGCGGGTAGGTGAGGAGGCTATGCAAAAGGTGCTTTCGCCTTCACCGAACACGCCATATTCAGCAAATTGTCCGGCTTTAAAAGTAAATTGTTTGCCTTCGTTTTCGTCTACAAATTCCAACCTGTAGGTTTGAACAAGCGGTGCTTCTTCAACGATGTTGGCAATGCGCATTTTATAAGGAATGTATTGGTTTTTGGGTTCCATCCTGAATCTTCTTTAATTTGACTTCAAACCCCTTGTTCTTCCTGATCGATAAATCGGGCTAAATTTCCGGGGGGAAGTTAGTTAATAACGTTTATTCCTGTTTGATTGTATGAATCTATATTCTTTTACTTGTCGGCGGTTTTGCTTTCAAGAGTTACACTCAATATATTTTCAAATATATTCAAATGTGCCGGACATACCCGTATGCATCGTCCACAACCAACGCAACTTACAATACCCAGGTTTTCTACTGAATATTTGAATTTGTGCAACAGACGTTGGCGGCGGCGTTGAGTTTGTGTTGTTTTGGGATTATGACCGGAATTATGTTTGGTAAATAAACCAAACCCGCAGGCGTCCCAACAGCGCAGGCGTAATCCTTTATCTTGTGTACCTTCGTCCTGTATATCAAAACAGGTGCAGGTGGGGCAGGAGAAAGCACAGGCTCCGCATCCGAAGCATCCCATCGATTCATGCTTCCATGCAGCATTATCGTAGGAGTTTTTTATGCGTTCCTTTATTTCATCCATCGAAAATTTGACGGTGAGTTTGGCGAGATATTCTTCTTTGCTTTTTTCTACACCTGTAGTGAAGAGTGAAGGGGAAATTTCGATAGCTGATTTTCCTTTTTCAGACATCACTTCTACGTAAACCTCATCACCCATTAGAGTAAGCAGGATATCGCTTCCAGCTGTACTTCCGGGATTGAGATCCACCGATGTGCAAAAACAGGCTTCGTCGGCTTTGGCACAACTTACTGCAATGAGTGTGGTACGTTCTTTTCTGGCTGCATAATAGGTATCGGGATTTTCCTTCAGAAAGAACTCCGTCAGGTAATTGAATGCTGAACTGTCGCATGGACGTAGTCCCCACACCACCGTTTCAGGTATGTCCGACAAAGAATCTTTTATTTCAAAATCTTCATCTGTTTTTGTATAGGAAAACAAAGTTTCGACTTTCGGAAAAACTACAGATTTCGCTGAGAATCCAGTCTGGATATAATCGGTTGCCACCTGGCTGTACGATTGTACTTGTTCGAAAAATACCTTTCCACTCTTTTTCAAAACAGGGGCGATCACTACTTTGCCCGATTTTACGAGTTGGTCAAAGAATGATGGTATATTAGTCGATAATATGGTTTTTATTTCCATGGTTTTATTTTTTACCCTTTGGGCAGGAGGTCTTCTATTTTATGAATTCTTCTTTATCACCCGGTTTAAAGGTGTTCATGGCATATCCACTTTTGCAGGAAAAGCCTGTTTTTGCTCCGAACTCTTTTTCCACATCCTCATTCATTTTGGCTGTGAGTAAGTGAACGGGGATGCCAACGGGACAAATTCTGCCACATTCGCCACAATTGATGCAGCGTCCGGCAAGGTGCATAGCCCGCATGGTATGCCATTCCATATTGCCGGTAGCTCCCGATGATACTTTGATCCATTGCGGTTGATTACATTCAACGGTACATTGTGGGCAATAACACATGGGACAAACGGCGCGACAAGCATAACATTTGATACAGGCCGAGAATTGTTCCGTCCAGAATTGCCAGCGTTCTTCGCGTGTCATTGCTTCCAGGCGTTCAAGCAGTTTTTTATCTTCTTCAGTATATCCGGGGAAATTAGCCTGTACATAAGTTTCCATCTCTTCCATTGAAGCAAAAACTATCACTTCGTTTTGAGCATTGATGGTGATAATTGTTTTTTCTATATCCCAGAGTTGATTCTCCGAGGTAAGCTGAACTATGGAACGTAGCGTCGCAATATTTGCCAGGATACCTACCTTTTTGGCCTGTTTTACTTCCGGTTTATGAAGGTAAACAGCAAGGTTTCCTTTGCATTCGGGTGTGTAAATCAGCTGATCTACCTGCGATGCGTTTTCCATAAAACAAGGTACAGGTTGTTTCGTTAACGCATGTTTATACCCTATCATCAGATTGATGGTTCCGTTTTCGAATAATTCGGTAACTTTATTTTGTAATTGTTTCATCTTCTAATTGGGGAAATAATGAAAAATCCATTTTCTTGAAATCTGTAAAAGGTCCTTTAGCGCGAACTTTGTCCGTTACTTCGTCCACTACATTTGCCCATTTGGTTCCTTCGGCTGCCGATACCCATGAGAAAGTGATGCGGTCGGTATCGAATCCAATGAAATCGAGCAGTGAGCGAAATACTATCCACCGGCGGCGGGCATGAAAATTACCCGAAGTATAATGACAGTCGTTAGGGTGACAACCCGAAACGATGATGCCGTCGGCTCCGTTTTCAAATGCTTTGATTAAAAGCATAAAATCAATACGCCCGGTGCATGGAAAGCGAATTACGCGCACATTGGAAGCATATTTAATTCTGCTTGTTCCGGCCAGATCGGCACCGGCATAAGTACACCAGTTGCAGACAAAAGCTACTATTTTGGGTTCAAAATCAGACATATAATGTTGTTTAACTGTATAATCGTTAATTGAAAATTGGCAATTGAGAATTATGAATTAAGAAGTGCGATGACTTCCGAGAGCATTTGCTGGTTGGAGAATCCTTGCAAATCAATAGATTTATTCCGACACATGGCCACGCAGGTTCCACATCCCTGACAAAGTCCGGCATTTACTTTGGCTGCCACTTTAATCAGGTTGCCGCTCCGATCCTTAATCTCTTCACGTTCAATAGCATGATAAGGGCAAACTTCCAGGCATAATAAACAACCGGTACAGGTCGTGAATTGTGGTGGAGGCATACGGTTCACAGTTGCCACTATCGGTTCGCGGGTTAATTCGTTGCTCGAGAACAATCCAATTATTTTACTGGCCGATGCTGACGCTTGGGATACTGTTTCCGGAATATCCTTGGCACTTTGACAAGCTCCTGCTAACATAATTCCGGCGGTATTTGTTTCAACCGGTTTTAATTTAGGGTGTGCTTCAGCAAAGAAATGATGTTTATCGTAACTGATATGTAGCTTTTGTGCCAGTGATTCAGAATCCTTGTTGGCAATAACGGCTGTTGCCAGTACTACCATATCGGCTTCTATATCTACCGGTTGTGAATTCATCAGGGTGTCAACACCCTTCACCATTAATTTACCGTTTTTTTCGTAAATGCGCGATACCCGTCCACGGATATATTGCACTTCGTCGTCTTCAATGGCACGACGAACAAATTCATCGTAATTTTTTCCGGCAGCACGAATGTCCATGTAGAAAATATAGGCTTTTCCGGTATGGTTTTTATGTTTGTAAAGCATGGCATGTTTGGTCGTGTACATACAACATATTTTGGAGCAATATTCAATTCCTTTAGCCTTGTCGCGCGATCCGGCACAAGCCAAAAAGACGATAGTCTGAGGAACTTTTCCGTCGGAAGGACGTCTGATTTCACCATGAGTAGGACCGGAAGCAGATGCCAGACGTTCAAATTGCATTCCGTCAATCACATCTTTAAATTCTCCATAACCGTATTCGGGGAAGAAATCGGCATGTTTCAAATCAAAACCTGTAGCGGTAACTATGGCTCCAACTTTAATATCTATGATTTCATCCTGTGCTTCGTAATCAATAGCTCCCGTAGGACATATCTTTTTACATAGCCCACATTTGCCACCCTTCACAAACCAGGAACAATGAGCCCTGTCGATGACGGGTTTATTAGGTACGGCCTGAGGAAAAGGCGTATAAATAGCCGTTCGAAAACTTAATCCTTCATTAAATTCATCCGGTATTTTCTTGGTAGGACATTTTTGCCAACAAGCTCCACAGCCTGTACATTTAGACATGTCAACGCTTTTGGCTTTCATTCTGACTTTGACATCAAAATTTCCGATAAATCCGGTCACGCTTTCCACTTCGGCGTAAGTAAGAAGTTTTATATTAGGATGTTGTGCCACTTCCACCATGCGTGGTGTCAGGATACATTGCGAACAGTCCAACGTTGGAAAGGTTTCCGAAAGTTGCGACATGTGTCCGCCAATGGAAGGCTGTTTTTCAACCATGATGACCTGATGGCCGGCGTTGGCGATATCCAGTGCGGCTTGAATGCCGGCAATACCACCACCAATGACTAATGCAGTTTTTGTAACCGGAACTTTAATAGGGAAAAGCGGGGCGTTTTGCTTCACTTTAGCTACCAGCGTTCGGACTATATCCAGTGCTTTTTGAGTGGTTTCATCCGATTTTGGATGTACCCAGGAACAATGTTCCCGGATATTGGCCATCTCGCAGAGATAGGGGTTAATACCACCTTTTTCTGCTGCTTTCCGGAATGTACCTTCGTGCATGCGGGGAGAGCAGGCTGCTACAACTATACCTGTCAGTTTATGCTTTTTAATGGCATCGATAATCAGGGTTTGTCCCGGGTCGGAACACATATATTTGTAATCCACGCTGAAAGCTACGCCCGAAAGTTTCGAGGCTACTTCAGCTACTTTTGCTACATCAACGGTTGCCGAAATGTTTTCGCCGCAATGACAGATAAATACTCCAATTCTTGCCATATTAAGCCTCCTTTTTAACTATGCATGATGTAACTTTATCGGTAGGGACATAATGCTTGTTCAATCCAAGCTTGTCGGCCGATATGCCCATACTGAGTCCCAATGCCTGGGTGATAAACAGAACCGGGATATTGATGTCTTTTTTTAGTTGCTTTTTAATTTCAGGTCGCCTCATGTCCAGATTCATGTGGCACATGGGACAAGCTACTACTATCGAATCGGCTCCACGGTCGGCGGCATCTTCAATGATTTTACCGGAGAGTTTGGCTACTATATCCGTTCGTGATACGGAAAGTCCGGCGCCACAACATTCAGTTTTAAATGCCCAATCAATAGGGGTTGCACCGGCTTTCGCCATTACGTCTTCCATTTCCATTGGATTCTCTGTGTGTTCCAGTGTCGATATTTCTTTGGGTCTGGCTAGTAAGCAACCATAATAACAGGCTGTTTTTTGATTCAGCTTGTTTACAATGTACTTGTCGGCTACAGGATAAATATATTTTTGAAGAAATTCGATAACCGAAAGTATCTGCACATCTCCCTTGAATTTAAGATCCAAAAAAGACTCCATTCTTTTACGGGTTGTGTCATTGTTAGTTACTTCATATTTAGAAGTAGCCAACCGGCTATAACAAGCAGCGCAAGGAACAAGAATTTCTGCAAATTGCTGGTTCTCTGCCAAGGCAAGGGTACGTGCCGGAAGTGCAATAGCCAAGTCATGATTCAGGTTATGTGCTGCCGATGCACCGCAACAACTCCAACCTTTTATTTCCTCCAGCGTGATGCCACATTTTTCGGCTACTGCTAAAAGCGAATCGCTGTATTCCTTACTCGAACCTTCGAGGGAACAGCCGGGATAATATCCTATTCTCATATTTATATTGTCTAATGTCAAATTTTACAGGACTATGATCATCAGTCTAATAAGTAAAACTGGCTGAACCTCCTTTCTACTTGTCTATACTTTTGTACTGTCGCTTATTTTTTTAAATATCTTAGCTATCTCTTTCACATTCTGAACTTTGTGAGGAAAGATGCTTAATTTACCCTTGGCAAACATCGATGGTGCCAGAAATACGTCCTGCATCAGGTTCAATGTTTTTAGTTTGTAGTCGATGGTCAGCCCTACTTCATGCAATTTCCCGTTTTGTTTCACGGACTGCAAAAAAGCCTGGTGGAATTTTAAAATGTCTTTTGCCTGAGGATTGACTTTGTTTTGGCGCAGGGATTCCTGTCGAAGAAAATCCATGATCTGTGATAGTTTTACTTCCTGCGGACAACGGGAATAACAAGTGTCGCAGGCCAGGCATAGCCAAATGGAAAGCGAACTCAATATTTTGTCTTCGTAGCCGGGAAGTTCGAGTTGCAACATGCGCAGGATCTGATTAGGCATAATGTCCATCTCTTCGTTGAGTGGACAACCTGCTGTGCATTTTCCACACTGATAACAATGGGAAACGTTTATTCCTGTAGACTTTTCCACCTGCAATTTCAGTGTGTTGGCGTGATTCTGATGGGTTGTTTCGTGCACGGTATTGTATATTATATTGTACTATTAAACTGCTTGGTAATGGTATTCAATACTTTTTATGAGTTTTTGAATAACAACGTAAAATCTAATTTTAATAGATTTATCTATAAAAATAATGCAAATTATAAATGGAAGAGGCGAAATCAGGTAGAAAGCGGTGCTTTGATGTGAGTTTGAATTGTACTGATCGGGAAATCAGGTAGAAGATATAAATTATTTGGAAATAAAGTCATTTTTTTATTAATCTAATAGTTGATACCGTATAATTGACAGTTAATCAATTGGATAACCTGTGATGATTATGACTAATATACTTTACCAGAAACTTAAACTCGCTGTTAATGAGTTTTTTAAGGTCGAAAAAGTATTAGAACATCCGTATATTGAAAAACCTTTTATTCTATTCACAAAATTAGTTTTTTTTGATGACACAGCCAAATTTTATTGTGATTAAAATGATGAGATATTTAGCGATATGGCTACCTTCGAATATCTGTGAATGTCAACTATTATATTCTTAGCTCGTATTTTTTGTATAATTTATTGACTTGTTTTTGTCCATCTTTCCTAAACGAGACACAGGTCAAACTTTATTTTGTAGTAGCGATTGTGCCACTACTTGGATTGCTATTCAGAAAGTCCGTGTTATGAATGACAGTTAGAACATTCAATATTTTTGAATTTATATTGAATATGCTTTCCTTTTTCATCAATCACTTCTTTGTGACATTCTTCGCATTTGACAGTCATATGGGCCCCTTCGAGTTTAAACCTGGACGTGTTGTGATCAAATTTTGATTTATTCCAGTCATCAGATCCGTGACACCGGGTGCAATCTGTTTTTCCATTTATGGCAAACTGACCTTCATGTGAATCCTTATGACAACTGGAACATTCGGTTGAGAGTCCTTCAAATTTTTGGATTACTATGCCTTTCTCATTTTTCTTATAATGACAGGCAACGCAAGTTGCTTTGGCGTGAGCTCCCTCCAGTTTGAATTTTGTTTTATTATGGTCGAATTTCACACCTTCCCAGTTTGTTACGTTATGACAAACCGTACAATTCTCATTCGGATAAAATTTGTCTGCAATGAATCCTTTGTGCTCATTTTTATGGCAATCCACGCACTTAGTTCCCATGTTCTTAAAAGTCCAGTTCCCTTGTTTTTTGTGACAGGCTGTACAAGAAGTAGCTAAATGAGCCCCTTCTAACGGGAACTTCGATACATTATGTTTCTCGAGTGTGTATGTACTCGGAGTAAATCCGTTATTGTCGTGGCATTGATCACAATCGGGTGATATACCATTTTTTGCAAATTCTTTTTTATGATAATCAGTATGACAATCCGTACATCGATCGTGTTTGACCGGATCAGTCAGACCAGTTTTGTGGCAGGATTTACAGGCTACTAACTTATGCTTCCCTATCAGTTTGAAATCAGTTTTGTCGTGATCGAAAGTACTCATACCTTTAATAGTATGGAAAGACTCTTCGGTATGACATTTTTTGCAATTCTGTCCGAATTTGTTTTCATGAACATCATGATGGCAAGCGGTACAATTAGCAAATAATAATCCCTTGAGTTTTTGTCGGGGCTTGCCGTTCACTATTTCCGTTTTATGACATTTTTCGCAGGCCACTTCATTGTGTTTCCCTTTCAATGGAAAACGGGTCAGGTTATGATTAAAAGCTTTTGCATTTTTAAATGAGTCAAAGCCATGGCAATTCGTGCATTTAGAGGACATACTGCCCTGATGGTAATCGGCGTGACATAAGAGGCATTCTCGTCTGAGTCCCAAGTAGGTTATTGGTTTCTTTTTTAGTCTCGCATTTTTTATGAAAGCAGGTTTGTGGCAAGCATTACATTCTTGCTTGGCATGCATCCCTTTTAATTCAAAACCGGTTTTTCGGTGATTAAAGGCCTTTTTATCAAAACGATTTATTTGAAAATTTCGTCCATGATGCTCATTATGGCATACCGTGCATTCTTTCCCGGCAACATCCGCTGAGGCATGGTATCCTCTTTTTGTAACGATGCTTATTTTTATCTCATCGTGACATGCAAGACATTTTGCACGTGTCACTTTATTTCCAACCGAATGGCATTTGGTGCAATTACTCACACCGTCAAGATAGGCATGCGCTTTACTCAGATCTCCCGGAGAAATCTGTGCAGTAGCATTCTGTCCCATAAGGAATAGCAGAGCTATAAATGAAAATATTTTTCTTAGAGTCATTTTTTTTTTTAATAAGGCAAAGTAATAGGCAAAGGCAAAGGCATAGGCTAAGAATTAGGCAAAGAATTAGGTTAAGTCTTGTTTAAACTCTAAACTCTAAACATTAAACTCTAAACTCTAAACAACAACCTACTAACTATCAACTATCAACTACTAACTATCAACTATCAACTATCAACTATCAACTATCAACTATCAACTATCCTCAGTGTTTCAGAATAGTTTCACCGTGTTTCGTGTTAATCTTGATTCCCGCTTTTCTTAAAAAATCAGTTGGGAGTTCTCCCCCGGCAAATATATAAACCAGATTATTTTCGATTTTGGTCACTTCCAATCCATCATTTTCGGTGAATAGTACAGCGTCATTTTCAATAGAAACTATATTGGAATTAAACCGTACATCGATCAGACTACTTTTGATGGCCGCATTTATTTTTGCTGCATTTTTCGACTTAATTCGGTTAAATGAATTGCCCCTGTATGAAAGAGTAACCTGATTTTTATCTGCTAAAAGCAAGGCCGATTCTATAGCCGAATCGCCACCGCCAATTACCATTATCTTCTTTTCAACTATTTCTTCAGGTTCCAGTAAGCGATAAAAAACCTTTTCAGATTCCTCTCCCGGAATATTCAGTTTACGGGGAGTTCCACGACGCCCGATTGCTAACAGAACAGATTGTGTGGTATAAATTTCACCTTTTGTTGTTTGTATGCTGAAGATATCACCATCCTTGACTATCGCTTCCACTTTTGAATTTTCCTGGATAGAAATCTGGTTCTGTGTTAATACTGTGTTCCACAATTCTAGTAATTGAGTTTTCGAAGTTTCATTTAATTTTACCTTTCCATAAAGAGGTAAATCCATGGGAGAGGTCATCACTATTTTAGAACGGGGATAAGAGAAAACGGTACCTCCCAACGTACCTTGTTCTAAGGTTATTACTTTCAAATTGAGTTTTGTCGCTTCGAGTGTAGCCGAAATACCTGCCGGACCGGCACCGACAACGATCAGATCATAACTTGCCTTTGAGTTCTTCTTTATTGACTTCACTATGTTTCCAACTGCTTCTTTTCCTTGAGTAACCGAGTTTTTAATTAAGCCCATGCCACCCAGTTCACCTGCTATGAAAATTCCCGGCACATTCGTCTCAAAGTTCGGGTTCACATGAGGAATATCAACTCCCCTTTGTTCGGTACCAATGCGTAACGAAATGGCTTCCACCGGACAAGCACGGAAACAGGCACCATGACCAATACAATGGGATGCATTTATGGTAGTTGCTTTCCCGTTTCTGATTCCCAGGACATCTTGCTCCGGACAGGCTTCCACACAGGCACCGCTTTTTATACATCTATTCGGATCTACGTAAGGATAAAGTGAAACCGGTTCGTGTAGACCATCTACTTTTGCCTGTTCAATTTTTTCATCTACTTCTTTCGATTCGCGTTTTTGCTTTCGAATGTATATAAATAAAATTACCAAAACAAGTATTGCAGTAAATCCATAAATAGCTATTTCTTCTAATAAAACTTCCATACCGTTAAAATATCCATTTGTAACCTAAAGTGAGAACTACTGCAACATGAATTACCATGATAATTAGCATGATAAGTGCGAAAGGGAGATGCACAACATGCCAGTAAATAAAAAGATGTTGCATCTTATCTAACCTCGCGATACGGTTAGTTATCTTTCTTTGTTTTTTTATCAGCCTTTTGATTTTTTTGTAATCTTTTGTTGAAATATTTCTGGCTAATAATTTTAATTTTATCTGGAAAAATTTACTGGCTTTTATTTCTGAAATGTCAATATTATATTTAATCATTAACTCCAAATTCAGGTCTGCTTTCATTTCCTGAGCTTCCTTTAGACTTAATTCACGTCCTTCTATGGTTCGCGGAATCTGCAAATAAATAAACCGGCCAACCAGGCCACTGGTCCAAACGATGACCATACTCCAAAAACCGATAGATACTATACCACCAAATTTAAAGGAGGTATGAAAAAGCACGAAAATGGAACCTAAAGTACATAAAAAAATATGAAATTCAAGCCAATATTTCAATACCCCAATGCGGGAAAATATCTTCAACCTTTTGCGGGCCATATACCCGAATAAACCAATCACAATAAATAAAGTACCGATAATTCCCAAACCATGGCCCAGAATGCCACTGGGTTTTAATAATTCATAGTTTGGATCAAAAAAACGCTCTTCGATGGGTAATCTGTAAAACGATAAGCCGAAATAAGTCAAAACTACGATTGATATTAAAATGATTAAACTATAAAAAGAGAGTGAAAATCGGTGCAAAAAACGTGTCATTTAGGAGTTGATTATTTAATTCTAATACAAACAAACATTATGATGAAAAATAAAGAAATTTTCATGATTTAAGTCCTTGTTTTAAAGTGTTGACAATTTGTTGTAAATATTAAATTCTAAAAGTCATTGGAATTGTGAGAATGATAATTGTATGTGTCCTATTATGAGTTATATACATGCTATCAAATCTCATTACATTTCTCTGATAATTTCAGTCAAATGTATATAATAATATAGTCGTTTCGTACAAAAATATTGTTAATTATATAGATATAAGCATATTCTTCTCCGAAGATGCATGCTCTGAACAAAAATAAATGTATTAATAATCAGATAATCAGTATTATGAAAGAATAATCGACTGATTATCATTCCAATTATTTTAATTTTTTCTTTTCCGATTGATAGGCCAGTATTACCAGTGTTACAACTCCGGCTACTATAAAATAGAGCGCATTAGGTATAGGCGGCGGAGTACCCTGTGCATACGAATGCATGCCCGACAGGTAATAATTCACACCAAAGAAAGTCATCACGATAGTGCTGAATCCGATTAACGCCAGACTGCTCAAAACAAACTGATTATTGGCCTGTGGTACATTGCGTAAATGCAGAATTGCAGAATAGATTACTATACTTACCAATGCCCAGGTTTCCTTAGGGTCCCAGCCCCAATAGCGGCCCCAGGATTCATTGGCCCAGACTGCTCCAATAAAACAACCCACCGTTAACATCAATAATCCGATAATCATTGCCATTTCTATAATATAACTTATTTCCTGTATGCTGTCTTTTAAACGTAGAGCATTCTGTTTTGTACGGGCAATCATTAAAACTAAATTGAGCATACCAAGCAAAGCTCCCATAGCCAAAAATCCATAGCTGGAAGTAATGATGGCCACGTGAACAATTAACCAATACGATTTGAGGACAGGTACTAAATTGGTGATTTCCGGATTCATCCAACTCATGCCGGCTACAAACAAAGCAATGGCCGATAAAACTCCGGTGATGGCCAATGTGATGGGCGATTTACGTACGAAAAGTAAACCCGAAAGACCGGATGCCCAACCTACAAAAATCATAGTTTCATAACCGTTGCTCCAGGGTGCGTGATCGGAAATGTACCAGCGAATGGCCAATGCTGCAGTATAAAGTACAAAGAGGAACATGAATGGATAAATAGATATCTTTAATACTTTGTCCAAACCGGATTTGTATTTGAAAATATCAATTAAATGCAATATCAGAAGTAATAACCCCAAAATGGCATAGATAATGGCCAGTTTTCCAAAGATATTCAAATCATTGTATAGAATTTCAAGACTTATTTTACTGTTCGAAGGTAAATTCGTACCTCCGTTCATCAGCTGATAACTTTTGATGCGGGTTAGTTGTTCATTGGCTGTGCCCCAGATCCCTGTTGACAGGGCTTCACTGACCGCTTTGAAATAAGTTGATTGCATCATTTCCGGTGAATTTGGATCAACAACAGGAGTGGTAGTTGTTACTTTCCCCATCAAAGCATTCAGTTGTTCTTCCGACATTCCTCCCATTCCTGCAGGTGGTGTTTCCCCTTCCACGTTTCCCATATCCGAAGGTGCTGACATTCTACTCGTGCCTGCCGGTGGTGTTTTCCCTTCCATTTCCCCCATACCCGAGGGTGCATACATTCCACTCATATCGGATGGTGAAGTCATTCCACCCATGTTGGTGTGAGAATTTGCATGATCGTGACCGGTTGCTTCCTGCATGGGTTTAGCTATCATCCATTTGCCCGTTTCATGACCCGGAACAGGAAATAAAGCAAGCATATTCCCCGTAAACAGCTGATAGCAAATGTTGATGCGTTCGTCGACATTTACTACTTCCTTGTCGTATTTGTTGCGGGTTGACTGTTCTTTCTGATATACTTTATCAATTGTATTTTTCAACCGATATTCATTTTCATTATCGAAATCGAAAAGCTGATTAAACGATACGTAATCGTTAATAGCACCTAATTCTTTTGCTAGTTGAGGATTAGCTACTTTGATGATTTGTTCGTTTTGCCATTCCGATGGATTGGCACTCATTCCCAGCAATACCTCCACCGCCGATTGATGATTGTAAGTAGTTTGTCTGGATATTTTCCGAAGGATATCGGAAGCAAAGGTGTTGAAAGGCTCTATCCTTCCCTGCGCTTCATCCTGTATTAACAGACTGTTTAATGCTTTGATATGTTCTTTTTTGCTTATATCACCTCCGGAAGCAAACATTGAGACTGAAGCCATAAGCATTCCAGCCAATAATATTGTTTTGCCGGCTTTTCTCTTTAATTGCAAATCATTGCTTAATTTCATGACTGTTCTGAACCGGCTGTTTTTGTTGAATAAAGTCAGTATCATGCCAATGACCATGAGCAGATATCCTGTATAGGTAACAAAAGTTCCCCAATAATCGTGACTAACGGACAATACCGTCCCCTTTTCGTCGGTATCGTAAGAGGATTGAAAAAACCGGTAACCCCTGTAATTGAGTATGTTGTTCATATATATCCGGAATGGTCGTTCTGTTTTCATCTCGGTGTCGGTGACGGTAATTTCACTGGCGTATGAAGACGGACTGTTGGAGCCGGGGTAGCGCTCCAGTTGAAATGCCCGCAATGTAATACTGAAAGGAAGTTTGTGCTGCAACATACCGTAGGATACAGATACTTTCACATTGTTCAATTTACAAGTACCCGGTAGCGAAACCTCATTTCCTGATCCCAGAACATTTATACGTTTTGTGGTATTTCCATCCGTTACTTTGAAAATAATGGCATCTTTTCCTTCTTTGATAATCCCTGTTTTGTTCATATCGGGAGTTACTTGCGTTAAATTCTTTTTCGCTTTAGGCATATAAGTTTTCAATACAAAAAGAATATTATCTGCCTTGTAAATGGTTTTCTGTTCGGCAGGATAAAAAGCACCTGGCATCAATATGTTTTCACTTTTTGCCATCATACTCATGGTGGAAATTGGTAAAGTCGTTTTAAATAGAAGTTTGTCATTTACCAGCGAAAAAACAACATTCGCCTGTTTGGTTGAATCTCCAAAGGCAAAAGAAACACCTTCAAAATCATTTGTCTCACCGTTTAAGAGAATAAAGTCCATCCCTTTATTCTGACTATTCATGACAAAAAGAGACAGAGCCGGTTCACCTTGCTTGTCCGGAACTATGGTTTCAATTGAATTTGGAACAAAAAGCTCATTTTCAACAGTTATTGTTTTTCCCCCAATATTCAAGGTTTCTGAAAAAGTATTCGAACCGTTTTCCGAAAAACTGGCTTCCGTGGTTTTCTCTACCCGCTCACCATTATTTTCAGCGATTATTCGAACGGAAGATTTATCCGAAGAAATCTCATTACTGGTTTCACCCTGACGAATGTGCATCATGCCTTCGGAACCAAAATAGCGGGTAATGCCGGCTCCAATGATCATGCATACGAAAGCCGCATGAAAAAGCAGCACACTCCATTTTCGTTTATTTATCAAATCATATCTAAATATACTTCCCAATAAATTAATTATCAGAAGTATAAACAGAACTTCGAACCAATGTGCATTATAGACTATAGCTTTAGCATATTCAGTTCCTGAACTGCTTTCCGCGAAAGTAGCGTATGCTATACTTGCCCCGAATATTGCCAGTAAAATCACAGTGCTAAGCATAGAAAAGAAAAACTCAATCAGCTTTTTCATAGGAAGAAAGTATTAATAATTGGGAGTTGAAAATTCATTAAAGTAATTCGTGATTTTAATGAATCTTTTTACGCTAAAATGAGGCATTTAGCCAGTAAAGTTGCAAAGATATTTCAATTTCAACAGATATTTTCTTTTTATTATTGTAATTTTTAAATTGAATTCATTCCAATTAATTAAAGCGCTTATAGATAGTTTGTTAATAAAGTGACTTAATTCGAATTATATTTAAACTCTTGTACATATTGATTTGGGAATAGGATTCCGATAGCGGTTTAATTTAGTGTCGCAGCTGTATATCTTCAACTGATTTGGAAACATTAACTTTCCTAATACATCTCAGAAAGGTATTATTCATTTACCTTTGCAGAACTTTTTTGGTGTTAAGTTGTTTGTATAGTTAAATGAAAAAGATATTCTCCCTTCTATTTGCACTACTCATCCTCGTTTCGGGGATGCATCTAACCATGGCCACTCATATTTGTGGTGATGAGATAGCTGCTGTGAAGTGGTCAATTATGAATGAGAATGCTGGCTGTGGTATGGAGAATAGGGCTCAAAACAGCCCTACAGATACTAATGTTAGTTCCGCATGCTGTCAGGATAGGCTGAATGCTTATACCACCGATAGCAATTACAGTCCTTCCACTTTTCAACTAAACAAACCAACTCAAGCCCCTGTGCAGGCCTTCTATATCCCTGCAAACATTGGACTCCTTTTGTCTGATATTGGTTTTACTACTCATGTAAATGTTCCGCCACCCGATACAGTACGTCCCAGTGCTGTTTATCTGGCTGACATTTGTGTTTTCCTGATTTGATTTATCGACCCATCCTGTTTTTAGCAAAAAAGTTTTATAACCCTTTTTGCTAAAGCTTTCGTATTCCCTATTCTCAGATAAATCAAAAAAAAACAGAGTCATGAAAACCCTAAAATTCATTTTTTTAGCAGTATTAGCTTTAATACTGGGAACAAATTCCTTTGCCCAATCCCGCGTAAATTCAACAAAGAGTACAACTAAAACCGAAATGATCAAAGTTTCGGGAAATTGTGAGATGTGTAAAGCTCGCATCGAAAAAGCCGCACAAACAGAAGGTGTAACCAAAGCCGACTGGAGCATAAAAACAAAGCAACTTACCCTGGTTTATAATCCATCGAAAGTGAAAATAGAAACGATTCAAAAAAGAATTGCTGCTGTTGGTCACGACACCCCCAAATTCCGTTCTGCAATCGCAAAGTATAGTAGTTTGCCAGCTTGCTGCCGGTACGAAAGAACTAAATAAACCATCCTAATGTTGTATTATATTAAATCCACTGAGCAGACCGTTAACTGTTTGTTCTTAAAATAATTATTTTACTTTTAAAATAAAAAAACATGAAAAAAACAATGATTATCTCGACTTTCGCTGCTTTCTTATTCTTTGGAATTTCCTGTGGAAATAAAACGGCAAAAACTGATGTTCCGGTTGAAACAGAACAATTAGCTGAAGGAGCATATTACACCTGTCCTATGCACCCCGAAGTGCAAAGTGAAAAACCGGGCGATTGTCCAAAATGCGGAATGCCCTTGGAAATTAAAGAAGTATCCAAGACTGATACTGTTCCAATGATTATGCCGACTGATAGTATTAAAAAATAATGTACTAATTTGAAAATGAAAAGAGAATTTGAAAATTTGAAAATGTGCTAATTTGAAAATGACGGGAAGAACAGTATTTTCTGCTTAGTGCAGTCTTGTGAAAGATTCCGTATAGATACTCTTTAAATTAATTTGAAAATTTGAAAATGTGCTAATTTGAAAATGACGGGAAGAACAGTATTTTCTGCTTAATGCCGTCTTGTGAAAGATTCCGTATAGATACTCTTTAAATTAATTTGGAAATTTGAAAATGTGCTAATTTGAAAATGACGGGAAGAACAGTATTTTCTGCTTAGTGCCGTCTTGTGACAGATTCCGTATAGATACTCTTTAAATTAATTTGAAAATTTGAAAATGTGCTAATTTGAAAATGATGGGAAGAACAGTATTTTCTGCTTAATGCCGTCTTTTAAAAGATCCCGTATAGATACTCTTTAAATTAATTTGAAAATTTGAAAATGTGCTAATTTGAAAATGATGGGAATAACAGTATTCTCTGCTTAATGCCGTCTTGTGAAAGATTCCGTATAGATACTCTTTAAATTAATTTGGAAATTTGAAAATGTGCTAATTTGAAAATGATGGGAAGAACAGAATTTTCTGCTTAGTGCCGTCTTGTGAAAGATTCCGTATAGATACTCTTTAAATTAATTTGAAAATTTGAAAATGTGCTAATTTGAAAATGATGGGAAGAACAGTATTTTCTGCTTAATGCCGTCTTGTGACAGATCTAGTATTGATACTTTTTAAATTAATTTGAAAATTTGAAAATGTGCTAATTTGAAAATGATGGGAATAACAGTATTTTCTGCTTAATGCCGTCTTTTAAAAGATCCCGTATAGATACTCTTTAAATTAATTTGAAAATTTGAAAATGTGCTAATTTGAAAATGACGGGAAGAACAGTATTTTCTGCTTAGTGCCGTCTTGTGAAAGATCTCGTATTGAATTCTTTTCCCTAATTTTCAAATTTTCAAATTCCCTAATTTTCAAATTGTCTTTCATTTTCAAATAATTTCAATAACACCAGTATTTTCTGCTTAGTGCCGTCTTGTGAAAGATCCCGTATTGAATTCTTTTCCCTAATTTTCAAATTTTCAAATTCCCTAATTTTCAAATTGTCTTTCATTTTCAAATAATTTCAATAACACCAGTATTTTCTGCTTAGTGCAGTCTTTTAAAAGATCCCGTATAGATACTCTTTAAATTAATTTGAAAATTTGAAAATGTGCTAATTTGAAAATGATGGGAAGAACAGTATTTTCTGCTTAATGCCGTCTTTTAAAAGATCCCGTATTGAATTCTTTTCCCTAATTTTCAAATTTTCAAATTCACACATTTTCAAATTTTCTTTCATTTTCAAATTGACACATTTTCAAATTTTCTTTCATTTTCAAATTATCAAATTCTCTTTCATTTTCAAATTCTCTCTCATTTATGTTTAATAAACTAGTAAAATATTTTCTCGAACACCGGTTGATTACGTTTCTTTTCCTCATTGCCTTTGTGGTGATGGGAATAGCGTATTCGCCCTTTAACTGGAAGACGGGGATAATCCCCCGCGATCCGATTCCCGTGGATGCCATCCCTGATATTGGTGACAATCAACAGATTGTTTCCACCGAATGGATGGGTCGTTCACCCAAAGATATGCAGGATCAGGTGAGTTATCCCCTGACTTCAGCGCTATTGGGGATCCCGGGTGTAAAAACAATACGAAGTACCTCCATGCTTGGCATGTCGTTTATCTATATAATTTTCAAGGACGATGTAGAATTCTACTGGAGCCGCTCCCGGATACTTGAAAAGCTGAATTCTTTACCTTCGGGTACTTTGCCCGGCGGGGTACAACCGACTCTGGGACCGGATGCAACTGCATTGGGTCAGATTTACTGGTATACACTGGAAGGTCGAGATCCGAAAACGGGTAAACCCAACGGGGGCTGGAATCCCGAAGAATTACGCACCATTCAGGATTTTTACGTGAAATATAGTCTGTCGGCTGCCGAAGGAGTTTCGGAAGTAGCATCGGTGGGCGGATTTACCAAGGAATATCAGGTGGATGTAAATCCCGAAGCGTTGAAAGCTTTCAGCGTTACGGTGATGGATGTGATGAATGCCGTTAAGAAGAGTAATCTGGATATAGGCGCCGAAACGATAGAACTGAATAATGTAGAGTATATCATTCGGGGTTTGGGTTATGTAAAAAGCCTGGAAGACCTGGAAAGTTCGGTGGTTGCCGTACGGAATAATGTGCCTGTTCGCATCAAAGACGTTGCCCAAACTTCTTTTGGTCCTGCAACGCGCAGGGGTGGACTCGACAAATCGGGATCCGAGGCGGTGGGAGCGGTAGTAGTTGCCCGTTACGGCTCTAATCCCAAGGAAGTAATAGGAAACGTAAAAGCGAAAATAAAGGAAATAGAGGCCGGATTACCTCAAAAGACTCTGCCTGATGGCAGTATTTCCAAAGTGACGGTGGTACCTTTTTACGACCGTAGCGGTTTGATTCAGGAAACCATAGGCACCCTGGAATCGGCTTTGACTCACGAAATTCTGATCAGCATCATCGTCATTATCATACTGGTATTAAATCTAAAGGCCTCAGTTATCGTTGCCGGATTATTGCCATTGGGCGTATTAATGACTTTTATCCTGATGCATTTCTTTGGAGTGGATGCCAATATTGTTGCCTTATCAGGTATAGCCATTGCCATTGGAGTAATGGTGGATATTGGCATAGTGGACGTGGAGAATATACTGCGACATCTGGAAATGCCCCAAAATAAGGGAATCCGTGGAAAAGAATTAATGTCGGTTATTTATCTGGCTACAACTGAGGTAAGAGCTGCGGTGGTGACTTCCATTGCTACTACCATTGTCAGCTTTTTGCCGGTGTTTGCTATGGAAGCTGCAGAAGGGAAGCTCTTTCATCCCCTGGCTTTTGCCAAGACTTTTGCGTTGTTGTCGGCATTCGTTCTGGGTATAGTTGTTTTGCCAACCCTGGTACATATACTTTTCGATATTCGGATAGATACAAAAAAAATAAGGAAAACAGGGAACTATAGCCTTATTGCTGCAGCTATTGTATTTATTCTGTTATGGCAAACCTGGGCTGCTCTGGCTTTGATTGCCATTGGAATAAATAACTTAATGAATGATCGCTGGCCGGAGAGCCGCAAAGAATACAGCAACTATATCAATATAGCCATTACCGTTTTGGTGGCTTTGTTTTATTTATCCATCGAATGGTTACCCTTGGGTGCACATAACAGCGTGCTTGTCAACTTTTTGTTTGTAGCCGGTATCATTGGTGTTATTTTATCAGCTTTGATGGCCATGGTTCATTTTTACGAACCCATTCTTCGTTGGGCATTGGAACATAAATGGAAATTTCTGTTGCTTCCCGCTTTCACCTTGTTATTCGGGATACTGGTATGGCAAGGATACGATAAGTTATTTGGTTTTGTAGCTACCGGTTTTGAAAAAGTGGGTTGGCAGAGTTTCAGGCAGACTGATATCTGGCAGGGACCTGTCAAAACATTCCCCGGCACGGGTAAAGAGTTTATGCCATCCCTCAACGAGGGTTCGTACCTCCTGATGCCTACCAGCATGCCGCATTCCAGCATAGGTATGAATCTTCAATATATAGAAACATTGGATAAACGACTTTCGGCTATACCCGAAGTGGAAGTAGCAGTAGGTAAATGGGGACGGGTAAATTCAGCTTTGGATCCGGCACCTGTTCAGATGTTTGAAAATACCATCAATTATCGTCCGGAATATATATTGGATGAAAATGGACACCGCGAGCGATTCAAGGTGGATGATGATGGTGCCTTTTTATTGAAAAACGGGAAAGTATATCATCCCGAAAAAGAAGCATTCCGTACCATTCCATCCGATAGCCTGACAACGTCTGCCAGTGGTGAGTTTTTCCGTCAATGGAGGCCGCAGATTAAAAAGCCGAACGACATTTGGAATGAAATTGTGAAGGTGACCGATATTCCCGGATTGACTTCTGCTCCTAAGTTACAGCCCATCGAAACACGTTTGGTGATGTTGTCAACCGGTATGCGGGCGCCTATGGGTCTGAAGGTATATGGACCTGATCTGGAATCAATTGAAAAAGCGGGAATACAGTTTGAAAAAATGCTGAAAGATGTTCCATCCGTAAAAGCATCGTCGGTATTTTACGATAGGGCAGTGGGAGCTCCTTATCTGGAGATAAAGCTAAACCGGGAAGCCATGGCCCGATATGGAATGACAGTGAGCGATGTGCAGGAAGTCCTGCAGGTTGCTGTGGGGGGAATGGTGTTGAGCAATTCCGTCGAAGGACGCGAACGTTTCCCCATGCGGGTACGGTATGCGCGTGAACTGAGGGATAATCCAGAAGATATAGAACGGATATTGATTCCGGCAATGAGCGGCACACAGATACCGTTGGGTGAAATTGCCGATATTCATTATACCCGGGGTGCACAAATGATACGCAGTGAAAACACCTTCCTGGTAGGTTATGTTATCTTCGATAAAGTGGAAGGTAAAGCCGAGGTGGATGTGGTGAACGAGGCAGCTGGTGCTATTCAGAAGAAGCTGGACTCAGGAGCCGTGAAATTGCAGGCCGGTGTGACTTATAAATTTGCAGGGAATTACGAATCGGAAGCCAGGGCTACTGAAAGACTGGCTATCGTTATACCGATCAGTCTTTTGTTGATATTGCTTTTGTTGTATTTCCAGTTCAAGACAGTTACGGCTTCGTTTATACATTTCTCCGGTGTCTTCGTTGCCTTTGCCGGTGGATTTATTATGCTTTGGCTCTACGGTCAGGATTGGTTTCTGAATTTTTCAGTCGCCGATGTTAACCTCCGCGATTTATTCCAGATGCATCCTATCAATCTGAGCGTTGCCGTTTGGGTTGGGTTCATTGCCTTATTCGGGATAGCCACCAACGATGGGGTCATCATGGGGACTTATATTCATCAGGTATTCGAAGATAAGAAACCCAAAACGGTACACGATGTGCGCGAAGCGGTGGTTTTAGCCGGCAAAAAGCGGGTACGACCAGCCATGATGACCACAGCCGTTGCGGTAATTGCCTTGTTGCCGGTACTTACTTCCACCGGTAAAGGGGCAGATATTATGGTACCCATGGCTATACCTACTTTCGGCGGAATGATTATTCAGGTAATGACCATTTATGTAGTCCCATTGTTTCAGGCTATGTGGAGAGAAAATGAAGTGAAAAAGGAAAATAAAAAAGCGATTCAATTAACTAACAACCCCAATGACAATGATACTATCCATCAATAAAAAGAAAGTGCTGATAATTGTGGCATTGTTAAGTAGTGTAGTCGCGTATGGGCAGCAAACTGATTCACTTCAATTTTATCTGGAGACAGCAGCGAAAAACAATCCGACAGTCTTGCAACGATTTAATGAATATCAGGCATCCTTGCAAAAGCTACCACAGGTAGGCAGTCTGCCCGATCCGCAACTGGAAATGGGCATTTTTCTCAGTCCTATGGAGCTTATAAGCGGTAACCAGGTGGCAGAAATTAAACTCATGCAAATGTTTCCCTGGTTTGGTGTGATACGGAATGCGAAAGATGAAATGAGTCTGATGGCGAAAGCCAAATATGAATCGTTCAGGGATGCTAAACTCCAGGTTTACTATGATGTGCAGCTAGGCTGGTATGATTTATATAAAGTCAGGCAGAATATAATCATATCAGAAAAGAACATGAAGATGTTGAAAACAGTTGAGAGGCTTACCCTGGTGAAGTATAAATATGGTTCTGGTGGTAGCCGAAATTCATCGGCATCGGCTGGAAGTATGTCCGGTGGAAGTCCGGCTCCCACTTCTGCCGGTTCATCAGGGATGAATACCATGGGTGGAAATTCGGGTTCTACAGCTTCGGGTCCGGTTACAGCAAGTCCGTCGGGGTCCATGGGATCCTCTTCGGGGGGCACGGGTCTTTCGGATGTTTATCAGATTCAAATTGAAATGGGTGACCTGGAAAATAATATAGCAAGTTTGAGAAACGAAGAACTGACGGTGATGGCAGCTTTCAATAGTATATTGAACCGACCACAACAGACTCCGGTTTCTGCTGCAGATTCCCTGTCGTCTGAACCCTTGAATCTTTCGTATCTGACTGTTTCTGACTCAATATTTATCCGCAATCCGATGTTAGGAATGTTGCACTATGAGCAGCTATCGCTTACGGCACGCAAGAAGATGGTGAAACAGATGGGATATCCCATGGTGGGACTGGGTTTGAATTATTCACTGATCAATAAAAGTGAGATGTCTACTTCTATGATGAATGGACAGGATATGATCATGCCCATGATAACGGTGACTTTGCCCATTTACCGTAAGAAATACAAGGCCATGCAAGCAGAAACCGGATTTTTGAAAACAGCTTCGGAACAAAACTATCAGGCGACAGCCAACGAACTGCAAAACGGGTATTATCAGGCTTTGCAATTGTATAATGATGCTCAACGAAGAATGAAACTATATGAAAATCAATCAAATTTAGCTCATAAATCGCTGGACATACAGATAAAAACCTACTCCACTTCCGGTTCAAGCATGACCGATATTTTAAGGACCCGTCAGCAGTTGTTGGACTATGAGCTTAAAAAGCTGGAAGCATTGACAGATTTTAATACAGCCAAAGCGTGGATAAAACGGTTGGTGACTCTGTAGGTGTGAAATGTAAATACCCACGGTTTGCACTGTGGCTAAAAATTATACTACAAACTCAAGCCCGTAGAGGTTGAATATACAAAATAAAGAATATGAAAAAAATAGTTATAAATAAATATGTCCGTAATGGACTTCTGGTATTCGCCGGGCTACTGATAGGCTGGTTGCTCTTTCATTCACCCGATGTGGCGAAAGAGGAGCATCATCATGCTGCGGAATCAGCAATTTCAGAAATATGGACTTGTTCCATGCACCCTCAAATCCGAAAGGATGAATCGGGTAAATGTCCCATCTGCGGTATGAATTTAATTCTTTTGAATCAAAGCGGCGGAGCGGGGATAGATTCAAATGCCGTTCATTTATCGAAAGAAGCTTTGGCTCTGGCCAATGTGGCCACTTCCATTGTCAGCCGTCAGAAGCCGGTAAAGGAAGTGCGCATGTACGGGAAAGTGCAGGCCGATGAGCGTTTGTTGCAAAATCAGGCAGCGCATATATCAGGACGAATAGAAAAATTGTTGGTGAACTTCACCGGAGAGCCCGTGCGCAAAGGGCAAACATTGGCCATTATTTATTCACCCGATCTGGTCACCGCGCAGCAGGAGCTGCTGGAAGCTGCCAAATCAAAGCAGTCACAACCCGAAATATATGAAGCTGCCAAAGAAAAGCTATTGTTATGGAAACTCACCAAATCACAGATAGCCAGGATAGAAAGCTCCGGTAGGGTGAAAACGAATTTCGAGGTCATTTCCAATACTTCAGGCATAGTCGCCACCAAAAGGGTGAGCACCGGTGATCATGTTTCGGAAGGAACCGTGTTGTACGATGTAGCCAATCTTTCCAGGGTTTGGGTGTTGTTTGATGCTTATGAAACTGACTTGCCTTTTCTGAAAGTGGGGAATGCTATTTCGTTTACCTTACAGGCCTTACCGGGTACGAATTTCACAGGTAATATTAAATTCATAGATCCGGTTATAGACCCGGTGAACCGCGTAGCCAAAGTTCGTGTAGAGATAAGCAATGCCGGAGGTAAACTGAAACCGGAAATGTTTGCTACCGGGGTGGTGAAGGCTAATCTGGATGCCTTCAAAGATAAACTGGTTATTCCCCGTTCTGCTGTTTTGTGGACCGGTAAACGTTCCATAGTCTATGTAAAACAAAATGATACCGACGATGGTATATTCAAAATGCGCGAGATTGAACTCGGACCCATGCTGGGAAACAGCTATGTAGTGCTTAGCGGACTTACCGAAGGCGAAAAAATAGTAACCGATGGAACCTTTAGCGTGGATGCCGCAGCGCAACTGGCAGGTAAACCGAGTATGATGAACAGGGATCAAAAAGACATTAAAAAAGACAACAGCATGCCTGAAATGGATATGTGATGCTCTTTGTCCCGTTTAGAATAAACTCAAAACAAAAGCCGAAACTATTTAGTTTCGGCTTTTTCTATAAAATTTATGTTTCGGCTTTTGTTTTATGGCTCGAAATGAAATCTTTATCAGCTCATTCACTCTATAATTCCATTATCGTCGCAGAATCTTTTTACCTTATCCAAAGCTCTTTTTTTAAATTCTTCTGATGTTATATAACCTTCGGGTATAATCCCGGATTTTACAGGTTTCTCAGGTTCTACCCCTTTACGATAGGATTGTAAAACCTTTCCGATTTTCTTTCCGTTACGGGTGTTATCGTCATTTTTTACAGTATGTATCATAATAATAGTTAGTTATTTGTTGATTGTATTAATTGCAAATATATATAATCATCTCAAATTGCCGGTTTAATAATTGAAAAAATATTCTTTGATTATATGAAAAATCCGGTCCGCTGAAAACGAACCGGATTTTTTCATATCTTCTCTTTTATAGATGAATGGGTATTTATACTATTGGCTTTTCTGTACTCACATCTTTCCCTGCGTTGCGGCGGGTAGAACGAGCCTTGAGCTGTGCTTTGTAATAGCTTATCAATTTGTTTATTTCATTGGCAGGAGTTACATAGTCCAGATCCTCATATTCTGAACTGCAAAATTCGAAGGCATCGAAAAATGCAATCAGTTCCTTGTCCGACTCCATACGTATTGCTACTACAACAACTTTTTCTATAGCTGCATCTTCTTTGGTTCGTAGTAAAAATTGAGTTGCAAATTGTGTATTTACCAAGCGTAATTGATCGAATAAGATAGTTAAGTTCATTTTTTCTACGGCTAATTTTATATCCGCTTTACTATCATAATCTGCTAGCAGATTATCTATTCTTTTGGTTTCGGAATTGTAATTATCCGTAGGAATGTCTCGACCATGCTTGTCTAAAAACTGAGCTATCATTGCCGCCGGTATTGCCAAAGAAGGAATGTTTAATTTACTAAAGTTTTTGACCTGATAAATAATGGCATTAAACAGGTTGTCGCGCTCATTGTCCAGATCCCTCAACAGATTACTGAAGGTATTGTTGTATTCCTGCACCTTGATTTTTTCCAGTTGAGGCAATAAAGCCACCACCCTATCGAAGGCTTTTTTCAAATGCAATGATTCCGGATCATACGCTAAGAATATTGCTACCAACTGACTTACGAATATTGAATACTCGCTGTTACGGAGATTTTTTAGAGTAATACGATAAATTTTTACAGACATAAGATAAAAGAATTAGTTATGAATATTTGAAAAATATCGTTACAAAGAAAAAACAAATATTTTGATTATACACCATCTTTTTAATATTATTTTCAAAATATTATTTGCAAACTCTTTTTAGTTCAGAAAATAAAAAAAATGAGACATAGCATCCCTTTAAAAGGAAAGTCCGAACAGATTAACCGTCGAATATTCATTTTAAAGTAAAGACCGAACTGATTAACAGTCAGGTCTTCCTTTAAAAGGAAAGAGTGAACAGATTAATAGTCAGGTCTTCCTTTGAAAGGAAAGGCTGAATGGATTAACAGTCGGGTCTTCTTTTAAAAGGGCAGTGAAAAAAAACTGTCAGCTTTACTTTCCTGAAAAAAAGAAGGATTAACAAATTTTTTTGGGAAATTTATATTGAATTTGATGAAAAATATTTATTTGAATGGTATGATTAGAAGATCTCAGGGATTTCCGGCTTGTCGGAAGCCCTGACATCTTAATACCCATATCGTCCAAGAAAGTATAAATTCAGGAATACAGAAGCAGTTTATTTTGTTCCTTTTACTACCGTTAATTGGATTGATATATTTACCAGACCATTGTACAAAGACATCCTTGTTGAAAATATTAATTATTGCATTTACAATAAAGACTTGGTTGTTTATGCCTGGGTATCCCGATATCTATCAGGAAGAGGGGTAGAGGTGAGGTCTATCAGTAGCGACGCGAGGGATGCGTGGCTGCTGATTTTTTTTTATATAGCTTCACCAACATTATGTCAGTTATTTAAAGAATATTTAAAGAAAGTTCGTATACATTGCGTTAACTTAAAATAAAGTATATATCTTTGGCGCTGAATGACAAAACGGACAAACTACAATTAAATAGCAGTGTTAATTACTGTATATGACATAAGTTTATTCTTGCTGTATTTGTATCTCAGTATAAATCAATAACCAACAATTGCAAATAAGGGTGAAATATCCGACACGAGTGTCACATATAGGAAATGAGTGTTGGATACACTGGAGTTAGGCCTCATTCTAAAAAAAAGTAAAACCAAGTGCGATAAGACAATAGACACAAAAAAAAGGGACTGTGAATAACGAATAAAGGAATATTGAAACAAATAATCTTATAAAATAAAATGCCATGGAAAAAGAATTGAAAGAAATTGGACATAACATTCAACTTAAAGGAATTGTCATTCATCAAGTGTATAAAACTGCGGGAAATACCGAAAGTGTTTTAAAATTGGCAAAACAAGAATTGAAGATTACCAAAAAAGAAAATGTTTTTATCGCAAATATCAATAAAGCTTATTACAAGAAATCAAATCCTAACTATGGAATATTTGGAACCGAAGAACCAAACTTTAAAGAAGAATTAAATAACTATAGTACTAGCAAAGTGAACTTCTTTGATTTTTCCGTAAAATCTGTAGAGCATTATAAAAAAGTAATATCTAGAAGTGCGCCAGCAAGTGGTGGTTTAGTTGTTTTTTCTCATTTTATAAATACAGAGAAAAATCATGAATATCTATTAGTCTTAACTACAAATAATAAAGATGGTTATGCAATAAATGAAGACAGTTTAACAATAACGGGAATAAAAAATTTAGATTTAAGTAAAATAGATGTGGCTTGTTTGATAAATCTAACAAAATGGAGAAATTTTGAAGAGAAAACTGATACTGAAACTAAAACATATTTGTCTTTTGTTAAAGGAAATAAGGAAGTAAGTAATTATTTTATGGCATTTATTGATTGTGAAAATAAAACTAATAATTCAGTAGCTTCAAAAAGACTTATGACTGCACTTGATTGTTTTTGTATTCAAAAAAAATATGATCAGAAAAAGACATTTGAAGTAAAAGAAATTGCAAGTAATTATGGTCTTGCATGTATAAAAGAAAAGAGAAGTTTATCATTAGCAACTTTATCATGTTTAGTAGACCCTGAAAATCAAGATGAGTTTAAAGAGTTTGCTTCAGATGAAGAATATGGAGTTAGTGAAATTATAAGTGGAGAAACAAAAGTCTTTAAGTCAAATAGAATAACTAGATACAAAACAGATGATATCTTGCTTGAATTTAATAATATGTTATTGACAACTAATAAAATTAAATATAATTCAAAATCGAACGAGTTGACAATAAAAAATATTCACTTAGACATATAGTTCTAAAATGACTGACAACTTAATAAAAATATTGAAAGGTGGTATTGTAGACAATGACGTAGTAATCATTCAGAATTTCCTTTTTAATAATCAACCCGAAATAGAATTATTGAATTCAAATGATTGTATCACTGAAATTCATGACGTAAATGGAAACTTGACATATTATGAAGATTTAAACTTAGATTTAACTATAAATTTAAAACTGTCACTTTATAGATTAATGAAAATCGGATTTTATGAAACCTTTTCCGATTTTGTTTCTAACAATAAGTCAGAATGCCCAATTGATTATTATATACATGAAATTGATATCTATTCCGATAGTAGAAATGACTCTAATAAAATTAATAATTATTATGCTGTAGTTTCTTTTATCAAATTCCTTAAGGAAATTTCAAATTACACAACTGAAAATGCAGGTCTTGAAACCATTTACATTATTAGAGAGAAATCAAATCTTTTAGCAATAACCATTGATTATTCAAGCGAAGAAATTGAACAAATTGATACATATATCGAAAACATCAAATATGTTGCAAATAGTTTCGTTGGACAAGGAATTGAGAAAGGAATGTTTTTAATATTGATAAATGAGCTCGTTATATTTCTTACGGATATTGAAGAACCTGATCGATTTAAGTATCTAATTAAAAATTTCAGTAGCTATTACACTAAAAGCCTTAATAGTTATGAATACTATCTTAGAGACTTTACTTATAATAAATTTAAAATCGAATTAGATAGCGCAATTTTAAATTACACCCAAAAAATTAGAACCGTAATTAATGAAGCTCAAACTAAACTTATTGCAATTCCTGTAGCATTTGTGTTAGCATCTGCCAATCTTGATTTTACTAACATATTTATAATTAAAAATTTTGTAACATTAGCTAGTCTATTTATTTTTTCAATTTTAATTGAGATATTTATAAAAAATCAGTTGAGTTCTTTAATTATGATCGAAACTGACGTTGAAGGATATAAAAACACATTTAATTCAAAGAATAATCTAAATTCAGAAGTAATTGAAAGTTTTGGTAAAATTATCATTGAGTTGAAAACACAAAAAAACCGAATTAGAATTATTAGATGGATTACTTGGGGTATTCCCATTTCTATAACAGTTGTATTTATAATTATAATTATAGTACTTTTTCATAAATGCGAATCCACATCTGGCACTCAACTAATTTGCTGGTATAACACCTTAAAAAACTGTCTATGACATATTCTAATGAGTCTATTATTGATAAAATATCATTACATGTTATTGGTAATAAGTCAACCGAAGATATTTTAAAATTATCTAAGCAAAGTATTTCCATTAATGAAGAAATAAATGGAATACTTTCATTATACTTTTTAAATTCGTTCAGATCGAAGGAGTACTTCGTTTTTTCTCATGAAAGTGATTTAAGCCTAAATGAAGTATTTGTATATGTTAGTAAGATATTTGAAAATCAAGAAGAACTACATGAACAATCCATTAATTTGGCTAAACATTTATATGAACAAAGTACACATCCCAAAATTAAAAGTGGTGAGTTTTATACGGTTTATTTTAAAGATTGTATTGTAGATGGTACGACAACTGATGCTGTCGGATTATTTAAGTCCGAAAACAAAGATACTTTTCTGAAGATATTTGCCCATGGAGATGGATTTGGTATCGAAAGTGAGAAAGGAGTTAATATCAATAAACTAGATAAAGGTTGTTTGATATTTAATATTGAAAAAGAAAATGGTTATGTTGTTTCAGTTGTTGACAACACAAACAAAGGCGTAGAAGCTCTATACTGGAAAGATGATTTCTTACATATTAAACCACGAAAGGACGAATATTATAACACACAAAATGTCCTTTCGCTTTGTAAAAGTTTCGTTAAAGAAGGTCTACCTGAAAAATTTGAAGTTTCAAAAGCTGACCAAGTAAACTTCTTGAATAAATCAGTAGAATATTTTAAAAAAAATCAGGATTTTGATATGACTACTTTCGCAGATGAAGTAATTGGACAAAAGGAAGTAATTGAGAGTTTCAATCAATATAAATCAGATTATGAATTTGCTCGTGAATTGGCTGTATTAGACCGATTTTCTATTTCTGAAGCGGCTGTAAAGAAACAAGCAAAATCATTAAAAAGTGTCATAAAACTTGACAAAAACTTCCATATCTATGTGCATGGTGACAGAGAAATGATTGAACAAGGAACTGACGAAGAGGGCAGAAAGTATTATAAGATTTTTTACTCTCAGGAGAGTTGAACAGGTTAATACGAAAAAGAAAGAAAAGAACGAAGACCTAACACGCGCAATGGGTCATTGGCTGGCTGACGTGCATTCATCAATTTTTTGCTCCCGCAATCACTTGGGCGCTTGGGCGTCAGTGAAGCTCCCGCCAACCGCCAAATGCCCATAGCCTCGGTCGTGAGTCTGCGCAAAAACTCCCTTCATTATTTATATATTCGGATACCTGACTGAGAAAAAATCCATCTGCGCCATTCTCAGCCATTCTGTTTTAGTTTTTGCGCAGTCTGTCGTTAAGTGTAATTATAAAAAAAAACAAATATGATTGGAAAGTACACAGAAATGAAATTTAGTTATACATATAACTATGCAGGATTCATAAGAAAACAAATATTTGATAATAAGGCAGAAGACAATTTGAATGAAGTTATTGAAACTGATTTTGACAAGATGTTAAAACCAGATAAGGAGACTATACTTCATGATTATATTCATTGGGTAATTGAAGATGAAATGGAATATGTAGGTAGAAAAATTGGACCAATACAAGACTGGGAAGAATTACTAAGCGATTACAAAATTCAATTTTCAAGGGATGAAATTGACGAAGAAAATGAAGACTACATTGATTATTTAGAAAAAAAAATAAAGGAAAATGTAATTGATCAAATTACAAATGAAACTTTCCAGTTATTGTTTAGTGACAGAATGTTTTGTCTGAGATTTAATCAGATTATTGCTGAGGAGGTTAAGAAGAACCTATACGCTGACTCTCCTGAATATTTAGAGAAAGATGGTGTTCTTAAACGATGTACATATTTCCCAACTTGGGTTCAAAGAGCTGTTTTTCTCAGAGATAAAGGATGTTGTGCTATATGTCTAACAGATTTAACTGGTTTGATAAAAACTGATTTTGATAAGGCTATTGACCATATAATTCCATTAAATCTCGGCGGAAACAACGATATAACAAACTTGCAATTAGTCTGTCAAACTTGTAATCTTGAAAAATTGGGACATACTATAAGAACATCTGAACATTACCCTACATTTTTTTGACTGTTGCTAGTAAGTGATATATTTGGAGTCACTAAACATAAATTTATCAAAATTGTCAACTAAAGAATTGTCATGTAGAATTAAACTATCGATATCTGAAATTAATGGATATTTAAGGGTAACAAAAAATATATACTATGCTATCAAAAAAAACATTATTAGAAATTGTATTTACAATTGAAAATTGGTCAGCGGCAGAAATGGAAAGATTTGCTGTAACTTTTGGGATTGACTTTCCACAGCAAATTAATGGACAAAACCTTTCCAAAACGAGAAAAGCAAATATTATACTTGATACTTTATCACGCAACGAATTGGCTGGCCCATTCTCTGACGATATTCAAATTGATTCAGTTCAATATATTCTCGAAAAAATCATAAGAGAAATGCCACTACCTATGGTGCAAAATAATTTTGGCATTTTTGGAGCTATTCATACAGTAGAAAATGAAACTGTTGAAAATTGTTTTGTACGGTTGAGCCCAAGATTGTATAATTCAATTAAAAGAGATGGATATACAATAAATAGTGAGAATGTAATCCCTCTTCTACCAGAAGAATTAGTTGCTAGCAACGTCGGAAATGAACTATTTAGACTACTTGACCTATATAATTTTTCTATAGCGAAAGGACACTTGGAGCAGGCAATTGAGAACCATTCAACTGCAAATTGGGCAGCTGCTAATGGGCAGTTTAGAACTTTTATGGAGTCATTACTAATTTCAATCTCAAATCATTTAATACCAGCTAGTAATTGTACTAGTTTTGGTGATGCGATTCAGTGGTTATCAGAAACCGCAATCTTGAATCCTGTATTTCTTTCACCACTTTTAAATGAAGTCCCATCACTTGGTTGCAATAAACCATATATTAATGGTTTATGGAAAAGATTACACCCGACCGGCTCACATCCAGGGCTATCAGACGAAGAAGATTCAACATTTAGATATCATACTTTAATCGTTTTCGCAAGATATTTATTAAATAGGCTTGAAACAAGAAATTAATAACTACACCTAACACACGTCTAAGCGACATTGGCTGGCTGACGTGCTTTTGGTAGGTGTTGCTCCCGCATTCACTTTGTCGTTCCACGACAGCGAATGCTCCCGCAAACCGCCAAATGCCCATAGCCTCGGTCGTTAGTGGCAATTTTAAAAAAAATAACAACTATGACATTATTACTAAGTTGGATCGGAAAAGATTCAAGAAAGATATCAAGTTTTTATATTGCAAGTGACAGTAGAATCTCTTGGCCTAATTCTATTAAATTTGATTACAGTCAGAAAGTTTTTGCCTTTTCGAAAACGCCAGACATTCTTGGATATTGCGGTGATGTTCTATATCCGACTATTATAATAAATCAAATTTTAAGTATGGGGGAAGAAGATATTCTATTTAAAAAGGACGCTACAAGGCATGAAAGAGCGAATATTATATTCGATGAATTGAAGAGAAAATTTAATGAATATCCGTCTGAAACGGTTAAAACTGATTCCATTCAAATAATTCATGTTTCAAGAGACAATGAAGTAGATTTTATATGTAATATCTTTAGTTGGTCTACAAAAACAGGGTGGACAATAAACGAACAAAAAATACCTGATAGCTCAGACAAGGTTATTGTTTTAGGGAGTGGAAAAGATGAGTTTTATGCTAGATATTTAGATTATTTACGTGGTTCAAGTGGAAAAACCAGTAGGGCTTTATTTCAATGTTTATCGCATAGTTTATTTGAAATTAAAGACTTGAAATGCGGTGGATCTCCTCAATTAGTTGGTTTATACAATAAATTTAATGGACAGAAAATTGGAGTTATTTATCAGAATCGAAGATTTTTTTTAGGGAAAGAAATGGATAAATCTGAGATAATCAACAATATTGAATGGCGAAATGAGCTATTTGAAAGATGTGATGGAAAATCAAAAAAGATATTAGATGGTGCTCAAAAACAACCAAACGAATTGAGACCATAAAGAAGCGAGTCCCTTTACCTCCACTAAATAGAATGCATGAAACATGGGGGTGGCGAGAAGAATGCCTGAGCCTTGGTGAATTTAGTAGCCAAGGACTCATTGGGGTCGCCAAATTGAAAAAAAAAACGACGAAATGAAAGATTTTGAAGCGAATATTGAAAGTTATATTGACCTCTACGACATTGAAAAGCATTTATTTCTGAATGGAACTGAATGGATTAAGAAAGGTTGGTTAGACAAAAGTGAATTTTTGGAAATTTGTTTATGGAAATCAAGAAGACCCAAAAGACTTTATGAACAGAATGCAGATACAGAAATAAAACGTTTAACCCAAAGTGCTTTTGCAGAAAACGATGAAAAGTATAAAATTGAAATACTGACAAGTTTAAAGGGTGTAAGTATACCAACAGCTTCTGCTATATTGAGTGTTACGAATTCAATAGAATATCCAATAATTGATGTACGATGCGTTGAAAGTTTGACTGACTTAAAATTAATTTCGTGGAATAACATTAACTCAAATAGCTGGGTCGAATATCTGGGAATAGTTAGAGACCTTGCAATCAAACATAGTAAAAGTGCTAGAGAAGTTGAAAAAGGGCTTTTTGCTTATAATAGAATCAAATTAGACAAACAATTTAAAAATCTATACAAATATGGGACAAGTAAAAGACAGAATGTTTGAAGAAGAATATAATTCAGACTTGAGTGACTTCTTGAAAGAAGTTATTAACAGAGAAGAAATTGATGGTGTTGCTTTAGGAATAGCGAAACAAGTTCTTGACAAAGGAGTTCAGTCTATGTCTGAAAAGCAAAAAAAAGTGATAGATAATTTTGTTGATTATTATAAAAAAGGAATCGAGTGTGAAAGATGTATGAATGGAAATGTATCCAACCTGACAGACTATATTTTCATTAAAGAAAACTCACACGACCTCTGTCCCATGTGTGAATACGACAGAGAAAAGTTTATGGCGGAATAAAAAACTGCCCCCGTCCCTGCGTATATAGCTTCACTTAATTAAATGTACAAAGAATGCGGATTGTCGGGTGGGATTTTTTTAATCCCACCCTTTTTATTCTTAGGATTTGTAATCCTTTAACCGGCTAAATAACAGTTCATTTTTTTTAATGAGGTCCAAGCCTGCAATGATTGGAAGGAGGATGATCGCTCCCTGCCTGACCCGGAAACCCATAGCGAGGGGATTGCGGGTCAAGCCTACATATTCCGGAGCATACCCACCCACTTTAGAATAGAGACTTTTCAGTTTCAAACTGAAAGTTGACCATTCAAAACCACGTTTTTCATATCCGTTTGCCCTAAAAATAGGTATCAAACAGGATGAA